>Ga0316207_10000052_pt1 | contig 251748 bp, 250 predicted proteins | sample 6weekpyrite_MG_FD_204943 | JGI IMG/M metagenome (GOLD analysis project Ga0316207, IMG submission 204943) | Microbial mat bacterial communities from mineral coupon in-situ incubated in ocean water Damariscotta River, Maine, United States -... | ecosystem: Environmental > Aquatic > Marine >... | reverse complement strand
CCTCAACATCTTTAACACCTAGCTCCCTGGGATGGCGAAGCTTGTGAAAATGAATATATTGCTTAATCCAGGAAGTATATGATTTTTCAGTGCGGATACTATAATGTTTAACGCGTATCTGATCACGCACTAAATCAAGAAGTCGCGGTTGATCATTCATAATAAAATCCTTTTAATACGATGGAATATAAGGTATTTTTACAGAGTGAGTACTATAAATGTCAACAACTTACCGAGTTTTCGGTGTTATACCCCATTATTGGGGTGTTATAACACCCCAATAATGGGGTCTATTAAGCGTTATGTGTAAATAGAATTAAAATAAATGGAAGAAACATTAATATATAAATATCTCGAAGAACTAAGAGATGAATACCAAAAAGAAGAAGGTCTATTTTCACTACCGATCGACGACACTATATCTATAGAAGGTAAAAAATACGAAAGAAACATTTGGTCAGAAGAATACCAAGGAAATAAACTAGTAGTATTTAAATTAGAATCAAAAGCATTACTGGGTAGCAACAATTATTGCCTTGGCCTTGAGGTATGTAATAATGGAACTAGCAAAATGCTTACAAATGAAACCCTCTGGGAAATAGGCATACCTTAAAACATGAAAACACATAACAATACGGTCAAGTTCGTGTGTGCGCAAGGCGGCACACACTTGGACGAGCAAAAAGCGGCTCGCCACTTACCTCGGCGTTAGCGGTAAAATATGAAAAAAATAATAATCTTAATACTAATTACAACTATTGCATCTTGCGCAGCGCCAATAAATAGAAAAAGCTCAATGAATCACACTACTTCTGCACAAGCTGCATTAAATAAGGGTGACTGGGAAACTGCTCGTATGCATTGGGCAAAAGCTGTCGTAAATGCAGAACTCGGCAATTCAAATCCTCAAAGACTTTCTACTTTATACTATGAGTACGGTAGGTCTTTAGGCGTAAGTTGTTTTTTTGAAAAGTCTGAAACATATTTAAATAAAGCAAAAGAAATTGATAAAACTCATTCTGGCCCTATTCATATGAGTCTACTTGAGTTAGCCAGGCTTAATTACGACCAAAAGAAATACGCTCAAGCAGCGACCTACTTCGAACAATTATTACCCATATATAATAAACATAATGCTAAAACTATAGATCCAACGGGTGTAGCTTTAGTCTTAAAAGAATATTCAAGCGCATTGAATTCTATAGGTAAAAAAGAAAAGGCAGCATCGCTTGAAAAACAAGCAACAGAGCTAGCAAAATCTAATAAACCATCTAATACAGAGCGTACACCTTATGGTGCAGAATGTGTTAAATAAGTTAAAAGCCGCTAACAAATCAGTCAAGCTCGTGTGCGCACAAAGCAGCGCACACTTGGACGAGCAAAAAGCGGCTCGCCACTTACCTAAGCGTTATATTGCAGAAACTTAAACCAAAATCAAAATAGTTTTATATAAAGCTACATGTAGAAAGCAAAAACAAACTGAAACAGTTACAACTGAATTTAAAATCACGCAGTCAAATAAAATCAACCGAAAGAATACAACTGAAAATAGAAAAACGAAAACAAACATAAAATAAACTGAAAACCACAACCGAACCTGCGCATTCTAAATTGAACTCAAAGCAACCCTGTGCTACGGTTGTTCAATCTAAAAATAACCGGTTAGAGCGCAATATAACAAGTCGGTAAAGAACGCCTGCAAAAAGCGCAGGCTTGGACTCCGCTTACGCTCCGCCACTTACCTCAGCGTTATGTTTAAAAATATGAAACACTTTATTACTATAGTTTTACTCGTATTTTCAAAAAACACATTTGCATGCTTTGCAGGGAATTATGAAGAAACCTATTACAAGGCTACAATACTGCTTGCTATCAGCGCTATTACTGCTCTAATAGGCATGGCACTTTACATCTATAAAAATAGAAAACATTGGAAGCTTGGAGTATCCATTCCATTGCTCGCCAGTTTAGTGCCAATATTTATTGTTTATACAAAGTGGAATATATGCTGTGATTGTGGAAACGGAGTAATAACTGGTTCATATATTGCGCTAGTATTCAGCGCAATGTTATTAATTTATTCGGTTACAAATGCACTACTACAAAAAACATAACAAATCGTTCAAGCCGTGCGTGCAAAAAACGTGCACACACTGGGACCAAGCAAACAGCACGCTTGGCCCCTTAACTCGGCGTTAGAAATTTAAAAGATTAAAAACATTTAAGTGTATTTATTCTGAAAAGAATGAATAGTTGCAAATATCCACTACATCTGAAACGCCTAAAACAAAATAAACGTTTTGTGCTTATCGGCTTGAGAGCAGCTATTACATAATCAGCTGAAAAGCTAATACTGGTTTAAGGCTGCGCAGCTGATGCTGGGCTAAGTTTAAAGCAACCCTGTTTTTTATGTTTACTGAACAAGCCGTCCTTGCCTTTAGTTGTGCTTTGTATCCACATTATAGGCTGCAAGTAGTTAAGGCAAAGCTTCTAACAATTATATAAACCTGACCAATAACAGTTCGCTTGAACTACACTGCTTAAAGTGCAATACTCATCAACACAATAAAAACTAGCCGTCCTCTGTTATTGGCCGGTTATAAGAGCGTTATGCGTAAAAAATAATGAATAAGACTTACGTTCGATTGATAATCGCTACCGCTACGTTCTTGGTTTTTTGGTGGGCAAGTACTGTATATTACATGAAGTTTATTCATGATGTTGGCGGTACATATTGGTCTATGGGTGTCTACGGACTTCCTGCTGTGTTAATTGCTGTCTGGGCTATTGATTTCTTTCTAAATAAAAATGCGAGGTTTCAAAAACGATACGGTGCATTAGTGGCTATAGATAGTTTATTAGCAATCGTACTTTATTATCCAGGCACTATATTGGTAATGGGTGTGATACGTGTATTTGGCATCGCATAACAAGGCGTTCCAGCTGACCCGTAACACGCGTCACCTTTTGTGGTATGCTTCGCATACAATACCACAAAAGCTGCCACCTGTTACGGTCAGCTGAACTAGGCGTTAGAAATTTAAAAGATTTAAAATATTTAAGTGCATTAATTCTGAAAAGAATGAATAGTTGCAAATATCCACTATATCTGAAACGCCTAAAACAAAATAATCGTTTAGTGCTTATCGGCTTGAAAGCCGCTATTACAAAATCAGCTGAAAAGCTAATACTGGTTTAGGGCTGCGCAGCTGATGCTGGGCCAAGTTTAAAGTAACCCTGTTTTTTATGTTTACTGAACAAGCCGTCCTTGCCTTTAGTTGTGCTTTGTATCCACATTATAGGCTGTAAGTAGTTAAGGAAAAGCTTCTAACAATTATATAAACCTGACCAATAACAGTTCGCTTGAACTACACTGCTTAAAGTGCAATACTCATCAACACAATAAAAACTAGCCGTCCTCTGTTATTGGCCGGTTATAAGAGCGTTAGCTTTACAAATATGAAAATACATTGGTTATCTCCTCTTTATACAAATGGTGCAAGCGTTGAAATAAGCGTTGGCATTAATGAGGGAAATGAGTGGTTTACACGCTGGGGCAATAAGCAACCGTATTTAATTAATAAAAGTAAAAAAGAAGTAATGATGCTTTGGCCTCTACTAGATGAAGGTTACGGTGGAAAATACAATTTAGTCTTCAATTTACTAGAATCAAGACTAAAAGAAAAAGGACTGCCCATTACACTTATACAAAGCTTTCCTTTTACCTATATTGCTTTACATGCATTCAATGCTTCAACAAGGCAAAATAAAGCATTAGAATGGCTAAGCAACCAAGAGTTTACTAATGAGTTAGCAGCATTTTCAGCAGGTATCATTAAAGATACTAAGTATTCACAAGAAGTGCGTCATCTTCTTAAAAGAAGCCTAAAAAAATGGGAAAAAAAGAATAATGTTTGCATGCTACAAAAAAGCTAACAAATCGTTTAAATCGCTGTGCAAAAAAGCGCACAGCTCGGACGAGCAAAAAGCGGCTCGCCGTTTAACTCGGCGTTAGAAATTTAAAAGATTAAAAACATTTAAGTGTATTTATTCTGAAAAGAATGAATAGTTGCAAATATCCACTACATCTGAAACGCCTAAAACAAAATAAACGTTTAGTGCTTATCGGCTTGAAAGCCACTATTACATAATCAGCTGAAAAGCTAATACTGGTTTAAGGCTGCGCAGCTGATGCTGGGCTAAGTTTAAAGCAACCCTGTTTTTTATGTTTACTGAACAAGCCGTCCTTGCCTTTAGTTGTGCTTTGTATCCACATTATAGGCTGCAAGTGTTAAAGGTTAAGCTTCTAACAATTATATAAACCTGACCAATAACAGTTAGCTTGAACTACACTGCTTAAAGTGCAATACTCATCAACACAATAAAAACTAGCCGTCCTCTGTTATTGGCCGGTTATAAGAGCGTTAGATTTTAGAATGATTACATTAGAAAAAGAATATGAGGTAATTGATTATAAAAATAACAGTTGGGGTACTGTCATTATGAAGTGGGCACATAAGAACTGTATCTCAGGTGCGCTACAACCAACTAGTGGTTTTTATACAGCGCAAAAAATATTCAATCATCATACAGAAATCACTTCTGGCTATGGCATTCAAGATGAAGAAAAGCTTAATGAATCATGCGAACAGCTATCAGAACTAAAAATATCTTTAATTGATAAAAGTAATAATATAGTACATAAAATACATGGCACTGTTTTTGTTTCTGAAGAATTATTACTTACAATTGATGAGTATAAGTAAATTAAATCTAACAATTATATCAACCTGACCAATAACAGTTGGCTTGAACTACACTGCTTAAAGTGCAATACTCATCAACACATTAAAAACTAACCGTCCTCTGTTATTGGCCGGTTATAAGAGCGTTAGCACAACAAAACATAAGGAAATAACATGAATCCAAAAGAATCAGAATTAAAGATCACAATTGCAAAATTAATAGAAATCGCCTATTCACAAAATAAAGGCATGACAACTAAAATTGTTAGAACCAAAGGCAATTTCACATTGAAGGTGGACCAGGATGGTAATGCTACACTTACAGGTAAATCTGGAATACTGATTTTTAGCGGAACACCTGCTCTAGAAACTATTGGTGCCAAAATTAAAAGGGTCAGCGTAACCTTTTCTAAGGGGAATAATTCCTCTGTCAAATACAAAGCTACATTTAGTCTTGAAATAATTAGTTTAAGTATTGGTGGTAGCTTTGACATAGAGGAGCTTATAACTTCTTGCTCTGGTTTATTATGCAAAGCAGCTAGAGCTATGAAGCAACGTAATGCACAATATGAAAAGCAGCTACAAAATATTATGGGGAATTAGTCTTGTGAAAATTCTATTAATTGCATTTACACTTATAATTACAGGCTGCTCCACTATAAAAAGTAGCGACTCATTATATACTGTTTATAGTAAGTATACTGCCGCTGCAACTAACGATAACAACTACATTAAATATTTTAATGAAACTATAACATCAAAAGTCAGTGAGAATAACGCTTCTCAATTACTATTCCACCAATATATGGTTAAAGAGAAAGAACATTTTACTAAAATAAATGACAATATCGGCTGCTTAACAGTTAATGGTGTTAATAAGAGTGGTGGCCCAATAGCATTTTATTTGAAGTACGAATTCATTAACAATCAATGGCTAATATCAGACATTGATGTATCTTTTCTTGAAAATGTTGAGCTTTATAGAAATGCTGCCTTGTGCCCTGATGAGTCAAGGGTGGAGTAAGTGCTAACAAACAGGTCAACCAGGACGCTCCTTACGTCGCGCCTGTTACCTGAGCGTTGTGTGTGTCGAAATACTTGATAGGGAAGATGTTTCGGAGAAACTTGACCAGATTTTTCAAAAACGCACATAACAATTGGCTTCAAGGGACTTGCTCTCCGCGGCGTTTCGTTTGTGGCGAATGCCACAAGCCTCACACCGCTACGGCAAGCCCCTGAGCCTGAGCGTTAGGCACATAAAGAAATGAATGTACAATTAGGGGATTGGGTAACAAGTTCAAGCTCAGGTATTTGGAAAGTATATAGAATACTTGATAATATACTAATTGCTGATTCTTCCAAAGGAACAAAACTTATCTCTTTAGTATTTTCAAGCAGGTTTCTATCTGATTCATATAAACCATTATTTAAAAGTGAGTGTTGTTCGCCTTCACTTGTAGAGAAACTTAATGAAGAAGAAATGGAAAAATTACAATCATTCATTGAAGAAAATCCAACTAAATATGATATGTTCGATAAACGAGCCCCGAAATTAGTAGACGGTTTTCATGATACCTTTTTTTCAAAACCTACAGATAAAACGGTAGAAGAAATCGAAAAATATTTTGACCCAAGCCAAAAATACAAAGCTAGTGAAATATCAAATGTAATGAGTACATTAAATTTAAATTGGGAGGGTAACCCTGGCTGGAGAGTCGAATTCAAAAGTAGCGATCACGAGTGCGAAAATGGAGAGCTTGTTTATACTTTCAATAAGGTGCTAGAGTTTTAAATGCCTAACAAGCAAGTCAAGAACGTTCGCTGCTCGCTCACTGGGACGGACAAAAGGCTACCGCCTTTTGCCGCCCCTTACTTAAGTCGTTAGGCTAATTAATGAAACTAGAGGAATGGAATCAACTTGATGAGACACATGAAATAGAAATCATGCGCAATCAAGAAATGTACGAAAACATATCAAAACAAGCAGCAAAAGAATTTCTAAAGCTTGACTATTACCATGCGAAAGGCATCTATATTGGTAATAAACATGGAAAGCTCTTCTTTTATGTTTTAGTAAATGCTGATACTTATTCGCGACAGGCTAATAAATTCAAAAATAGAGAGCATGTTTTTTATAAGTTTAATTACATTCTCTGTACAATAGAATCGCTACCTTTCGCAAGCGACATAAATGAATTGGAAAAATACGAAGGAATTAATTATTTTGGTAAAAAAGACATTAACAGAAATGCCTAACAAGAAGGTGAAGTTCGTGTATGCAAAAGCGGCACACACTTGGACCAAGCTAAACAGCCAGCTTGGCCACTTACCTAAGCGTTATATTTAAAGAAACAATCAAAGGGATATTTATGATTGAACAGTTCAAAACTATCAATGATCTAAGTGCCGTAATAAAAGAGTATGAAGGAATGCTCTCACGACCAACACGACGATTAAGTCACCCAACTCTTTATCGAACAAGAGATGTAGGTAAAAAAGAAAAAGTGATAAAGGGCGTGAGGGTAAAAGACTGGTTTTTATCGGAAGATGAAAAATGGGTATTACCTCATAACCAGATGGGTTTGTCATTCTCCTCAACATACAAAAACTTAAAACAAGTATATAAATTAAAAGAAAAGCACAATCCTGGTAAAGTACTTGATATATACTGGGTTCTAGAAAAGGCAGATATCCCACCAGGCTTAAAATTCGAACCTGATCTATCAAAACAGGGGCATTACTTCTTAACAGTCACCGAGCAGATGCTACTAGAGAAACTAGTAGAAAAGTTGAAATTCATGGCACAAAGAATGTCTGTAATTAAAGGTGCGGGAAAAACGCTATGATTGAATATAAATTTAAAGAAGAGAAAGAATATATAAATCATTATGCTCAAAAACTCAATGACGATAAAGCTCTTGAGTTAATAGAAGCAGGAATAGTCAATAACTCAAGTGATGCATTGTATTTAAGTAAGTTCTTTTGGAGAATGGTTGACTCTTCTATAGAAGATGAAGACAGTGGAATAGAGCTACCATGGCCCGAAGGAGCAGAGTTTTGGAATGAAAAAATCATGAATACATTATCTGGTTACTTAGATAGGGCCGGTTATGAGAGTGAATGGGATAGCGTAGTTGATGAACAATAAATTATATAACAAGCCGGTTAAGTCGTGTTTGCACAGAGCAGCAAACACTCGGACCAAGCTAAACAGCCAGCTTGGCCACTTACCTCGGCGTTGAGGCTGTAGAAAAACCCTAAAAATCAAAAATATTTGTTACAATGACTCAACATAAACGGAGTCATGTAAATGCCAAACTTTATCCCTTATAATTACGACCAGAACTCAATGGTGGTCATTAATTATCTCGATCAGTTACAACCCGGCACCTTCGAACACGCCATACATTTCTTAATTACCAACAAACTCGATTTATCTGTTTACTTTTCAGCTTATAAAAACAAGGACAATGGTCGCCCTGCCTACGATCCCGCCATACTCTTAAAAATAATATTATTCGCCTATTCAAAAGGCATCACCTCCAGTCGTGAGATTGAATGGTGCTGTAAAACCAACATCATATTTAAAGCCTTATCCTGTGACACCGTTCCACACTTTACAACCATCGCCAGTTTTGTCAGTGGTCACACAAAGGCCATTGAATCACTGTTTGAACAAATACTCATTACCTGTGATGAACAGGGCTTACTGGGTCATGAACTGTTTGCGATTGATGGCTGTAAAATGTCATCCAATGCCGCAAAGGAGCACTCCGGTACCTTTAAGGAGCTCGAACAAAAAAGAGCAAAGATTAAAAAACTAATTAAACATCATATTAAAGAGCATAAAAAATTAGATAAAGATGAACCTCGTGAAGAGGCCCGCATAAAGCGTGCGAAACAAGCCACCGAAACCCTCACCGCCGCCTTTGACAAAATAGACAAATTCCTAAAGACGAGCCGCCCAAGGATGGGCAAGGGAAAAACACAAAGGGAAGTTAAGAGTAATATCACCGATAATGAAAGTGCCAAAATGACTACCAGCAAAGGCACCCTTCAAGGCTACAACGGCGTAGCCTCCGTAGACAAAAAACACCAGATCATTATCGATGCCCAGGCCTTTGGTGAAGGCCAGGAACACCACACACTACAGCCCATACTGCAAACCATCAAAGATCGTTACCACCGATTAGACTTTAGTAAAAACCTTTATAAAGACGGTATCGTCGTCACTGCCGACACCGGCTTTGCTAATGAAGCTAACAACCAGTACCTACATGAAAACAACATCAATGCTTATGTACCTGATAATCGTTTTCGAAGTCGAGATCCTAAATTTCAAAACCAGAAAACAAAATATGGAAAGCGAAGCGATTATAAAAAAACAAAAACAACAAGCGTTATACCGGCCAGTGAATTTAACTTTGACCCAACCCACAAAACCTGTACCTGCCCTGCAGGACAAACCATGTGGATTAAAAATGAAGGGATAGATAAACGAGGCAATTACAAACTCTTTTTTGAAGGCAGACTTAGCAAGTGTCGACACTGTACAGTTAAAAAGAAATGCATGAGCAACCCGGATGCCGCCAACACACGAAAAGGACACGGACGACAGGTTTCATTTATACTTGCAAACAAGCAAGCACCTACATACACAGACTGGATGAAACACCGGGTAGACAGTGACAAAGGCAAGCTTATATACAGTCATCGAATGTCAGTCGTTGAGCCCGTCTTTGGTAACATAGGCACCAACAAAGGCCTTAACCGATTTAGCCTGCGAGGTAAAGAAAAAGTGCAGAGCCAATGGAAACTGTTCTGTATGGTACATAATATTGAGAAGTTAATGAATTGCGGTACAATGGCAGCATAGACTCGAGCAAGCAGCAATGTGGAGCTTATAGACAAGAAAGCAATAATCCGCTCGATATTAAATAAAAAACAAAATCGTGTATGACTTAAACAGAATTTATAAAATATAATGAAAACAACAAAACAAAACCGATATGTGATTAACTTGTGTTTTTATCAGGTTTTTCTACAGCCTCGTTAAATGAAGTAAAAAATATGGATCATTCATTATTCTTAGGGTTGTTTGTGTACATGAATATTGTAATACTCGCAACATTTATATGTATAGGTAAAATATTCTCCGGTTTAAAAAGTCTCGATGAGAAAGAATGGGAAAGCCAGTTATAAATTTATCGCTAAATCCTAGCGATATAAATATTAAGTTTCCACAAAACATGGCATTCGTTCAGTATGTATGGGTATTCTCAACTCCAAAATGGACTATTGAAAACATTGGGTTGTCTAAATTGTTTAGAATTTATAGGTTACTGAGTGTATTAAATCTAATTGGTGCATTTGGGGTGCTGTATTTGATGCTCGGGTTAGTTGGCGGTGCATAAATCATTTAACATCTATATGACCGCTCCTGTCAATAGCAAAAAGCAACCTTAAAACCGAAATATCAATTTCGGTTTTTTATTGATACAAGCCAATTAAACCACTGACATCAAGTTTACTTGTGTTGCAGTGCAACCGCACACAAACATCTATTGAGCATCTGACTTGTATCGCTAGATACAAGGTGTTGTTAATGTTAACAACGTACTAGAACATTGATCGTTACGTTTAAACAGTCCACTCACGAACATCGGGCTTACCTATTGGTATCCAGTTATCTTCGGGCTCAGGTTAAACGGCAGTTACCTCAACTCATATTTTAATGAGCAACCCGTAATGTCTATTCAAAGCAACGGTCTTTGGAGTACGGTCCATTGAAAACCCAGGGTCAAAGCCCTCACCAGTTTGTTTCAATATGAGACTCTTCCACACTAAACCAGTTATACACTACAAGCTCATTACAGGTTACTCAAACTCAATTAATAAAAAAATATTTCTCGTCGAATGCATCGTTGCGCTTCCACATAAAGTAAATGGCTCGTCCCAGTTTATGGGCGAGAATGGACATGGCTTTTCCTTTGCCATGTTTCTTTTCATGTTTTGCTACAAAGGCTTTAGCGCGATCACTTTCACGCATAAATAAGGCGACCGCTTCACTGAAGGCCCACTTTAAATGTGCGTTGCCAATTTTCCCGCCACTGTAGCCGTACAGTTTCCCAGCGGATTCTTTGGGGCACTTAACGAGTCGACAGTATGAGCAAAATGATTGTACCGTCGGAAAACGATTTATATCACCAACCTCATACAGGATGATGAGCGCTAACACTTTACCAATGCCGGGTACGCTCCTTAGCCGATAATAGGTGCGAGGATCAAACTGTTTTACGTGTCGACACAAATACGCTTCGAGTTGATTGATTAAATCGTGGTGATGGTCTGCCACGGCTAAATCCATCTCGATATTTTTACGTACAGTAGGATCCGTGAAATACTGTTCCAGAGCTTCTCGATTGTGACGTTTACCCAGGTGATTTTCAAAATACGCCTGGTTATATTGATAATGCGTCAGTTTAATATGGGCTAATACTTCACTACGCATGTGTACAAGTGTACTGCGCCTGCGTAATAGATCACGGTAGGGGCGTAATTGCTGCGGATAAACATACGCCATAGGGAATGTACCACCGCGTAGCAGACGTGCTATCTTTTCAGAATCGAGTTTATCGTTTTTAGTTTTACCCCCATGAATGGCTTTCATATACAGCGCATGGCCCAGGATAAACTCTATGTGTTGTTGTCGGCAGAGATCGGCAAGCCAATACCAGGAAAATATACACTCAACACCGACAATCAGCTGTTGTCGATATTTTTCAATCAACTTGATAAAAGGTTCAGCTTGCGACTTAATGTTTTGGTGCAGCACGATCTCACCTTCGTTATTTAGGATGCATACGTACATAGTTTTGGTATGCAAGTCGATTCCACAATAATATGGATGGGTTTTAGTGTAGAATTGCATGATGGCCTTCTCCTTCGTTGGTACTTAGATACCGTAAGCTTAATGCTTTGGATAGTGGGTAACCACTAAGCCCGATGAGAGGGAGAAGGTCATACACAAGTATCAAGTAACTCCATGGGACCGACATACCCTTAGTTTGAATTACTCCGATTTGGTAGTACTATCGAACTCTATAATTTTAACTATCTCATTGGGCATGCGGTCCATAAGTTAAGTGTTATGCAACAAAAACATACATTAAAAGGAGTTTTAAATGAACCCGACACGTACAGAGCTAAAAATTACAATAGCAAAATTAATTGAAGCTGCCTATTCCCAAGATAAAGGTCTCACTACAAAAATAGTAAGATCCAAAGGAGCATTTAAATTAACAGTCGACCAAAATGGAAATGCTAGATTAACTGGTAAAGTAGGAGCAGTCAGTTTCAGCGGTAGTGACACATTGGACAAAATTGGTGCCAGTATTAAATTCGTAAACGTCAGCTTTTCTAATGGTGGATCGGGGAATGTCAAATATACAGCAATGATAGATATAAAATCTGCAAAAATAGCTATTTCTGGAAGCTTTAATATGGAAAAATTAATAACGTCTTGTTCTGGCCTTCTATGTAAAGCAGCCAGAGCCTTAAAAGGTCGACACCAGGCATACGACATGGAACTACAGCGTATAATGGGGCATTAAAATGAAATTTATTCTACCAGTTTTATTGGTCTTAGTAATTTCCGGCTGTTCCGCGCATAAACCTGAAGCAATACAGCCATACGATACTTACACCAAGCTAAGCCAAGAGGCTAAATATGGCGATATCAAATCACACATGAATGAGTATTTTACTTCTACATATCTAAAGGAAGTTAATCCTAGCGATAAGGACTCAATTCTTTTATTAAAGCTCACTAACTACATCAACAAAAATATATCACACTTTCAATCAATAAAAAGTGGAATAGCATGTTTAACAATAAATGGAACAGATGAAAACACTGAGCCACTGACGCTTCATATAGAATACAAAAAAATCAGTGGGAAATGGCTGGTTAATTATATGTTTTTGAATTTTATAGAAAATAGTGACTCTTATACTCAATCAGCAGTTTGTCCTCGTGAAGCAGAAAAAAGAATCATGAAATTAATGCATAACAAAACGTTTCACTCAGACCCAAAAAGATACGTGGCTTTTGTAGAAAATCGCGAAGCGCCACAAAAGCCACGTAACTTTTCGGTCTGGTGAACTCAGCGTTAGGCATATCAATAAATGAAGCCAATATCTAAAGGACTAAAAAGGATTGTTATTTTCACAGCAATCGTTGCTGCAATCTCAATCGGATATTATATCTATGCCCTTTTTCTATACGCCCCAGTAGAGGAAAGTGTAACATTCTTGGCAGAAATAGGCGAAGGTTTTGGAGAAATCGGCTTATGGCTACTATTGTTTATTTACTCCAGAACCTTAATTAAACTTTTCCTTGGCAAAGGTGCCATTTCAAAAAGAATATTACCTGAGTATTCCCCACCAGTAGATCCGAAACAATTTAATAGATTAATACACTACTTAGATAGAACACATATCTATTTTGGCATTAGCGCAATTGCAATTATACTTTTACACATTGTTCTGATGGGCATACCAATGAATATTCTTTTTTTTCCTGCAGTGTTAATTTTAGTAATCTGGCAGGGGTTATTTGGTATGTTTATTAGCTGGAGATACTCTCCAAAAGAGTTAAAAAAGTTCTCCTATTTAGTTCACGCACAGTTATTTACAGGAATAATGATAGGTATTTTTGCTTATTTTGGTCATCTTTTAATCGATGATTAGTTTTAATATGATGGTGACTAGTAAAATGCCTAACAAAAAAGTACTCAAGCGGGTCGGTGATCCTACCCCTCACTGATGTCGTTAGGACAATAAGAATTAAAAAATATGAAAATTCGCCAGGCGACTAATGACGATCTAGTAGGAATTGAAGGTCTATTAAAAGACAATAACTTACCATTTAGTGATTGTGCCGAGCATATTGCTAATTTCATTATTAAGGAAGATGAGAATAATATTATTGGTGCAGGTGGTATTGAAGTGTATGGGAGTAATGGGCTTATACGCTCAATTGTTGTCGCTCAAAATCAAAGAGGTAAGGGAATTGCCAAAGATATTATTAAAGCCATTAAGGAAAAATCTTTTGATTTAGGCGTTACAAGAATATTTCTTTTAACTGAAAATGCAAATGAATATTTTGATAAGCATGGCTTCAGAGCCGTGAAACGCACCAATGTACCAGAATCAGTAATGAACACAAAACAATTTAAAGAGCTATGTCCTGCTTCCGCTGTTGTCATGTATTTGGAAATTTAATATTAATTAAACATTTAGAACCCTAACAAGAGCGCCAACCAGAAAAATATAATAGTCTCATCTTTTGCTACCGCAAAAGCTACGAGAATTTTCTTTACCGGTTAAAGGTGCGTTATACTGTAATCCCCCCGAAAAATAATAGGAGTCAAAAGTAGAAAATTCCCATAAACTGGAAGCAGGAGTTTTCTATGAAACGATCACGTTATACAGACAGTCAAATTTTAAGTATTTTGAAGCAAAATGAATCAGGTACATCCGTAGCTGAACTATGCCGAGAACATGCCATGAGTGACGCCACATTCTATAAATGGCGTTCCAAGTATGCTGGCATTACAGCGGGGGGAATGCAAAAAAATGATTTACCCCACTGCTGCCAACTTGTACTTATATATTCAACTTCTTCTGCATATTCTATTCTGATAATCAGTTTTCTATAAGATTAGCATCGATAATCTGCGCAATATTTTTTATAACTTCATAAGACAAATGAGGAGAAAGTCGATTCTGTATTAACATAAAATACTCCCCTCTCCTTATTTACTATTTGTTATCGTTTCACTTAATCAGTTACTCGATACAGACCTATTTATACATATCTTAACTCAACTGAAATTTCTCTGGTTCCTTTTCCCTGAGACGTTCCAACGCGACTTCCCTGCCTACAATAATATTCTCTTCGGGTATTTTTTTGAGAACATCTAGCCTGCCTAATCGCTGTAAAGCCTGTTCTTTAGTCGTCACAATATAGACAGAACCACCAGCATTAATCATTTCTAGAATGGACTCTTCAAGAGCCAGGCCGGCCGAAACACCAAGGTGGTTAACATCAGTAATATCAACAACAAGTGTATGACAACCACCGATTTGTGAATTCTTTCGAGTAATTGCTCTTGAGCTGCCAAAAATCATTGTGCCACGTAAGCACAACAGCATAACTTTACCATTTGCTTCTTTTAATATTTCTTTTTCAGCTGTTGATAACTCCATGTCTGTGTTATCAGGATCTGTTACTGCTTTTACATCATCTTCCTGCAACTCAGAGAGTCGTGTAACCGTCATAACATTGGCAACAAATAACCCAACACCTACAGCTGCAATCAAATCAACAAAAACAGTCAACATTATTACGCCATATGTAATCAGAGCACCTTTACCAGAAATACGATGAGCCCGCTTCAAAAAGGCCCAGTCAATAATATCAATACCCACTTTTAATGCGATACCAGCCAATACAGCCAATGGGATTACGGAAGTTAAATCAGCCGCCCACAATATCACTATGAGTAGCACTCCTGCTCTCACGAGACCGGCTAAAGCTGTTCGTGCACCCGCCTGAATACTCACAACTGTCCCCATGGTTGCACCAGCACCCGGCAAACCACCAAACAATCCAGACATGATATTACCGATACCCTGACCTATTAACTCTTTGTCTGAATTATGCCGTTTACGTGTAATACTATCGGCAACAACAGAGGTGAGTAAGGCGTCAATACAGCCCAGCATGCCCAATACAATGGCATCGACTAACATTTTTTGCCATTGCTCAACGCTGAATACTGGCAGTTGTAAATCTGGCAAACCTGTTGGTATTTCACCAATACGCCGTATATCTGTTTCACCAAAAAACATGACAGAGATTAAAGTGCATACAACTAATGCAACGAGTGGTGGAGGGAGATATTGTTTAAGTTTCTTTGGTATTAGAAAAAGAATCGACACGGTTAATGCAGCCAAAATCACTTCATTAGTTTGCATGCCAGAAATTAACGTTGGTATATTATCTAAAACCGCAATAACACCACCACTTGGTGAAGCCTGTCCGAGCAAAGGACCAATCTGTAAGATTATTAGAATAATACCAATACCAGACATAAATCCGGACACAACGGTATAAGGCATCAGGGTTACATATTTACCCAGTTTCATTACACCAAATAAAATTTGAAACAGGCCGGCTAAGATCACAACCGTAAAAGCCATTGCCATTCCATTTTCAGGGTCTGAAGCAATCAGCCTTGCGATGACAGCAGTAAAGACAACGGTCATAGGACCTGTTGGCTCTGAAATCAACGTAGGTGAACCCCCAAACAAGGCAGCAAATAAACCGACAAGGATTGCACCATATAAACCAGCTTCAGCCCCAGCGCCTGATGCAACACCAAAAGCCAGAGCCATGGGCAGCGCTATTACAGCCGCAGTAACACCACCATAAATATCACCGCTTTTATGTTTTAAACTTATTTCATTGAACACATGCATATCTTCACAGTCTCTGAAAATTAAAATTGACCTGTAAATTTTTAAAGAAAATCTATTCTAACATTATGTATCTGAGCAAATGAAATTACTCATTGATATTAGTGATAGAAACTATAGCCAGTCACCAATAAGAATAGATTTAGTATTTTTTATTAATTTTTTATAACTAAATATTGACGATAGTATTTAAGAAATAACACTTATTTATAGATATAAACAACAATCATCCATAGATGAAACTCAATAAGAAAGCTTAAACTATATTTTTTTAAGATGTTTTTTTCTTACTGGAAATCCCCTTACTTCTAGTAGTTGTTTTTTCTTCTGTTAGAACGCCTTCCAATTCAGGCCACATGTTTTGCATGCGCTGTCTAATCTTTGATTCTGAACCTTCAACAAAATCCAGAAATGTTTGCGCAACCAGTGATAGTTCTTTTCCTTTTGGATAAACAATATACCAGCTACGTAATATAGGGAATCCTTCTACATCTAGAACAACAACCGGTCCATTGGAACCTTCCAGTGACAATGTATGCAGTGATAAAACAGACAGACCCAGACCACCTGCAATAGCATGCTTGATAGCTTCGTTGTTACCCAGCTCCATGCGAATATTAGGAGGCATCCCGACTTCATCAAACGCTTTAAACATTGCATCACGAATCCCTGATCCTGGCTCACGTATGATAAAGGGTTCTTTTACGATCTCTTCCATACTAATGTTTTTCTTACCAACCAGAGGGTGGCTGCTTGGAGCCATGACAACAAGTGGATTAGGCGCAAAAGAAAAGGCTTCAACCTCAATATCACTTTCTGGTACCTGCCCCATGATATACAAATCATCTTCGTTAGCACGTATGCGACGAATAATACTTTCTCGATTGGTTACTTTTAATGAGAGGTCTATACCCGGATATATCTGACTAAATCCGCCCAACATTTCAGGTGCCAGATATTTTGCTGTTGTAATAACACCCATACGTAAGCGCCCACGTTTCAAACCTTTCATATCAGAAATTTTCATTTCCAGATTAGACAGTGTTTCAAACATGCTACGACATGCTAAATATACTTCTTTACCAGATTCTGTTGGCTCAACATTTCTACCAACATGTTCAAACAGTGGCAGTCCTATGGTCTCGGTTAACTTTTTAATCTGCATCGAAACAGTTGGTTGCGTCAGAAAAAGCTCTTCAGCTGCACGGGTAAAACTCCCCAGACGATAAATAGCTTCAAAAACCTGAAACTGTCGAAATGTGGAATAGCGAATTAGATGTTCCGGCATTGCTCCCGGTGGAGTATAACTATTGTCACTGTTTGTTGACATAAAGCTTACCTGTTCTTTAACATCCAAAATACCGTTCGAAAAAATATACACTCTGTAAGTACATATGGGTTTTCTTTATAGACTGATTATTTCGAAGTTTTACAATCTGTCTTACTTCTATATCAGTTAGCTGTATCAAAATTAATTAAACAATCCCTACGAGCACCAGTATTGGCATTCACAGATGGGTATAAGGATGAGTGTTGATAAGCATACCATAAGAGCAATAAAATTGCTCATAAACATAGCTTATTGTCTATATCTATGGCAATTTTATCAATGTCCAGCCTGACTTAACATGAAATTATTCTGTACTTATAAGACATAAACACAGGTATAACAGTATAAACTTATGAAGAATATGGCGTAAAACCTGACCAATATTTAAGCGTTTTTAGTCAGGCCAGACACGCTTTGATGGAAAAGGGGTAACCTTTGATTTAGCAGGTGCTTTCTTTGCTTCAGGCTTCTTTGCCGCTGGCTTTTTCTCTGGCTTAGCAGCTTCAGGTTTACTGGCTACTTTATTTTTATCCGCTTCTTCAGTTTTATTAGCGGGATCTTTAGTCATGCGCATTGACTCCATTAATTTATTTCGCGTTTTTTCTTTACTACTCATTGTGCTAACACCTCATTGATAAGCTGTTCAAGTTCATTTGCCGCGTCTTTACCACGACTCCCCATATCAAAAACACTCTTACCTTCAAGAGCACTACTACGATATATAGCTCGTCTACGTAGTGCAGTATCGGCTACTGGCAAACCAATTTCTGTAAGTGCATCACGTACCAGTTTTGATAAAGTGGTGCGGGGCTCCAGTTGGTTTATAACCAGATAAGCATTTAAATCCGTGTTTGAATCACGAGCCTTTATAACAGCTTCCTCTATATGCACAGTCGCCCATAAATCCATAGGTGATGGCTGTACGGGCACTAAAGCAACGTCACTAAAACCTAAAGCTTTAGTTGTCTGAGTAGCATGTACAGAGGGGGGGCAATCGATAATTACATATTCATAATCATCTAGAAGTTTTTTTGTCTGCTGTTCTAAATTTTCATTTGCCTCTATAACAGGTACAGCATCTTCCCTGGCAGAGAATGCACGCCATTGCAGTGATGAACCCTGGGGGTCAGCATCTACAACTGCAACTGTGTTTTGCCTTGATAGACTGGAGGCGACATTGATTGATAAAGTTGTTTTACCAGCGCCACCCTTATTGCCGACCAGTGCAATTAACGGCATATTGTTTTCCTCAGTGAGCCTTTTTGCCTTCAAGTTCATCAAGTTGCTGAGCAAACTGATGCTGTTTAGGGCTTAGATCATCTTCACCTTCATCTGCATGAATCGTGATATTTACATAGTCACGACCAAACCCCATATCGGGATAATACTCTTCACGCTCAGATAAGTCTGCTGCACGATCAAGAAAATCACGTAATTGTTCGTAATCATCAAAAAGATACTTCTTTTCGAGTCTTACGGGACGTTTACGTTCTTTCCATTCAGCGCTCATGATTAATCTTCGCTTTAGGTGTTTGCAGTAGATGATTGCGATGCGGGCTGCTGAAGCGCCTGAATCCACTTAACAAGGTCGGCTGAATGCGTCTGTTCTTCTTTGAGCAAGCCTTCAAAGAACACACGGTTATCATGATCGCCAGATCTTGCACAATGGTTTGTTGCTGCTGCATATAAACCCACCAGTTCATTTTCGAACTGAAGGTCATGATTAAGCAAATCCATCAGGTTTTGACCCAGTTGAACCGGGCGCAACTGTGATGCATTCGGTGCTACATTCAATGCTAGCATGCGACTGATAATTCTATCAGCATGCCCCATTTCTTCTTTCGCTTCTTCACTAAATTTCTTAGCCACATCGGACAGCCCCCAGGTTTCGACAAGTCGAGCCTGAGTGCTATACAGCTGTACAGCCGAGAGCTCTAAACTTAGAGCTCTACCGAGGTAGCCAAGAACAAGTTGATCGGCAGTAGTAGACAACATGAGGTCAGATCAGTCTCGTACCACTAATTAGCCGCGCGCTGGACGGTTACCGCTAGCGCCGCTAAGTACTGCTTCCACTTCATTGTGTGGACGAGCAATGATATGTGCAGCAACCAGGCCATCACCTACGCGTTCACACGCATCAGCACCCGCACGAACTGCAGCGTTAACCGCACCCGTTTCGCCACGTACTAAAACAGTTACGTAACCACCACCAACGAACTCACGTCCGATCAGTCTTACTTCCGCAGCTTTAGTCATTGCATCAGCTGCTTCAATAGCTGGCACTAAACCGCGTGTTTCGATCATGCCTAAAGCAATGCCGTAGGTATCTTCGGCCATCGTTTTTCTCCTAATTCAAGAAAAATAGTCAGTTGATTAACAACTGATTATGCAGCACCACCAGTTGGTAAAACTGGCTCAACTTCTTTGTGTGGACGTGCAATGATGTGTGCAGCAACAAGACCGTCACCTACACGTTCACATGCGTCAGCACCCGCGCGAACTGCTGCGTTAACCGCACCTGTTTCGCCACGAACCAGAACAGTTACGTAACCACCGCCAACAAACTCACGTCCGATCAGACGTACTTCTGCCGCTTTAGTCATCGCATCAGCTGCTTCAATTGCAGGAACTAAACCACGTGTTTCAATCATGCCCAGAGCAATACCGTAATTATCATTGGCCATGTTGGCTCTCCTCTAGTGTATCTAATGTTACAGTTTAAAAAATATAAGCTTTAATTAAGCAGCGCCGCCTGTAGGCAGAACTGGCTCAACTTCTTTGTGAGGGCGTGCAATGATGTGCGCAGCTACAAGGCCGTCACCAACACGTTCACATGCATCAGCACCCGCACGAACTGCAGCGTTAACCGCACCTGTTTCGCCACGTACTAATACAGTTACATAACCACCGCCAACAAACTCACGACCGATTAAACGAACTTCTGCCGCTTTAGTCATTGCATCTGCTGCTTCAATTGCTGGAACTAGTCCACGAGTTTCGATCATGCCTAAAGCAATACCGTAGTTGTCATTCGCCATCGTCTTTTCTCCTGATGTCTCAGTTAAATTTAAATTAAAAATTAATCTCTTTTTGACCGGTAAGAGCGTTTATTCGCCTGCTTCCCAGTCATCAATAATTCCGCCGATCGTTAAGTCGGTGAGTATTTCAAAATCACCTGCAGCATAACGAGCCGCCGAACCACTAACTGTAAAAATCCAGTCTCCCTTCCTTACCCCGACTACATCGGTGGCTACGACTTTATTCCCTTTAAGTCCCCTTAAAACTCTCAGGTTTGAATGCTTCAAACCTGGAATGCGATTCGTACACGTTATCGTATGCTCCGCCTGGTAAATATCCACAACGTAAAAGCCTACTCTTCTTCCCAATGATCAATAATACCAACAATGGTCAGATCACTTGGATACGCTTTAGTACCTGCAGCTTCACGCGCAGCAGAACTACCGACACAAATTACCCAGTCACCGGGTTTTGCACCAACCGCATCAACAGCAACTGCAAGCGCGGAACCATCCTTAACCACCTGCAGGTGCTTATGGTCCATCATGGCTATACGGTTAGTTGATACTAACGGTTTCTCTACTCTACAGATTTTCACCTGATCTTCTCCGCTCTATCTACAGGGCCGCTTTCAACGACGAACCTAAAATTTCTATCTGGCCATTAGCATTACAGTTACGTATAACTAACAGCGTATGCAGCAAGCCTTTTTCATCCAGCTCGCTATATCGTGCTTTAGCTGCATCGGCTACACGCCTGCAATGCTCAACTGCGCGTTCACGCTCTCCGGGCACCTGACCGTGATAATCAAATCGAATTACCACTGGCACGGGTAAACCGTGTGCAACATTTAACTTGGTGAAGATCTTGATTCCAACATCGAAATCAGCAGTCGATTCTTCGACTGTATTCAAATACGCAATGTACGTTAAGTTGCGTAACTGAACCTCTTCAAAGCCTATGCCTGCACCAATAAAGCGTTCAGCATGACCAATATCTTCGTAGTGACTACCGTAGTAGTTACGTACATACTCAATCTGTGACAGGTTATTGCTTAGCAGCTTGCTGATCAGTTTCAGCATGCCCTCACTTACACCTGGTTGTACGTTACGAATCATCTGTTCGATTCGATTCATACCGTCTACAGCATTTGAGTGCTGTGTCTGTTGGTACACATCTTTGGCATCAACAAACTTATTTAAATCTATCTCACCGTTTGCATCCGGTACATGTACCTTGATTGCATCGGTGTCTGTGTCGATACCTAACAACAACAAGTCGATAGAGGCACCGCAACAAAAACTGTTTTCGATGGCTGTCTGAAATGCCTGTAAGCGCTCCAGTCCACCTGCAGCTGCTTTCGCATCATCTGATCCGTGTGCCGCACAACCTTCATGAGTCGGATCTACCGAACTGAAGTGATATGCAACCGCTTTCAGATATCGCGTGGGCGCATCAGCCGTATTCGGCCTGCCTTCACGGAAACGCAGCATTTCCGTTTCAACCCATTTCTGGACGCTGTTATCAACATCAAACATGGCACCTGCGTAAGACTTGCGACGTACCGACTCAAAAGGCAGTCGAAGCACATAACGAATAGCGTGAGCTAAACGTCCGTCCGCACAGGGCGAAACATCCATTGTGTGGAATCCACACTGTTGAATAAATTCCTGGAATTCATCAACACTCTTGTTACTCAGCGGTGCGCTACCATAAAAATCATCGCAAAAGCGGTGATAGGTTTTAAACACACACCATGCGAATAAAGTTCGCATATCCAGTTGTTCAACCCAGGCATCCTGCAGAATCTCTTCTGGCAATTCAAACCCAAGTTCCTGCTTCGCTACACCCTGTGCGCGAGCAATAAAATCTTCATTATGCTGGTGAGCAGAGACCTTTCGTAAGGCTGGCACAACTGCATCAAACGCTTTCTTTACAGATGTCTCGTATTGATACAGATGTCCATTTTCGTAACCATCAACCAGCGGGTGGCTGGCTGAGCCATTCACGGCCAATCCAGTCGACATCATGGGGCTGGTCGCACCAGTATTTCCCATGGCTGAAGACCTTTCTGGTCTGGCCGTGTTTGGCGGCACCGCTACATGATGTCTTCTCGACAATCCTGAGCGGTTAGTGTTACGCCTTCTCATTCTCTACTACCGTTTTCTCAAATGGGTTCACGGTATTAGCCGCGAGCGCCACCAGAGTAAGTAATTAAAGAACCCTGTTCAGTGTTACCACTTGAACCCGTTACTTTACTTACAGGCATTGTAACTTCTTCGTTACGCTTGTTAGAAACTGCCATTGCAGCCACTGGTCCACGTATCGTTGGGTTACGTAAGGTAGCAGAGTTACCTTCGGTACCTGTTACATGATCACCACGATCCCAGTCGTCACCTGTGATTTTCAGACCAGCAGCCTGACCTTCACCTGTCACTCGAGACTTAATGCGACCATCAACTTCAGCTGCTGGAGCCACAACTGGCTCTGGCATAGCTTGTTTAGCCGCACCAAAGCGAGCCTGCTCAGTACCTGTTACCTTGCCGCCAGCCATGCCGAATGGACCTGTAATCTGGCCACCATCACCATAACTGCTACCCGTCACTGCACCTTTACCTTGCATTTCCTGTGCTTCGCCAGCTGGTGAAGTCACAGAGAAGTCACCCCACGGTGCAGTGCCACCGTTTAACTGCTGAGGAAAATCAGAGTTAGCGGGTGTCGCCGCTGTTGCAGGACATGCAGCAGCAGACTGGTCCGCACCTATATAAGGTGTACCGGTTAATGGCTCACAGGCGCCTTTAGAGCCACCTGTCATAACGCCGCCCATACCAGGCTGTATGCCAGTCATGTTCGCGCCAACATTACCCGTTCCCTTCTGGGCTCGTGCCATTGCAACGGCTTTCTCAGGTGAAGAACAAAACGCTTCTGTCTGCCCCACGCCTACATAAGGCGTACCTGTTAACGCTTTGCATGTACCGGCTTCATTACCTGTGACGCCTGCGCCACGGTCAGTCATTGTGCCGGTGACTGACTTCCCCATCAGGGTGCTCGAAGCGCCTACTTTCTGATCTGTTGGTGCCGGAGCACCCTTACAGAAGTTGCCGAACTGTTCAGCGCTGACATAGTCATCGCCAGTCACGTTGCGACATGTACCTGGCTCATCGCCCGTTACCTTTTCGCTACGACCCACCAGTGTTCCAGAAACAGATCCGCCGCGTAGCGTGTTACTTTGACCTACTTTCGCAGGGGCAACACCTTCACCAGACTCCATATACTGAGAGCCGGTTAACTGACGACCTGAACCAGTTTCATCACCGGTTACGTTTTCTGAGCGACCCACATTACTGCCTGAAACCTGCTTACCCATCATCGTTTGAGCCATTGAAATTTTCGATGGCTTTGATGGCGCTTTTGTTCCACAGAATGCCTGCGCATCTTCAGCAGATACATACTCGGTACCCGTAACCGCTTTACATGAGCCAGGCTCATCACCGGTTACTTTGCCGCTACGACCCACCGCATTACCACTCACACTATTACCTGTACCTGTTGTAGTAACAGAAACACGGTTAAATGCTGCTGGTGCTGCGTCTGTTTGGCAAAAATCTTTAAATACGTCCGCACCCATGTATTCAGTACCTGTTACTGAACGACATGTGCTGGCTTCGTTACCGGTTACTTCAGCAACACGGTCAACCATCGTACCGGTGACTGACTGACCAGAGGCCGTTTCAGTTACACCGACTTTCCAGGGCTGGTCTTCTGCAGCTGCCTGGGCTTTACGATGACGACCTGGACCTGTTGCAACCGTTTTGGCCTGCTTAGTCTGGGTCTTGCCTTTCTGACTGCGCTGAGTTCTTAGCGCCTGAGCCAGTTCACGGCTGGAAATATTTGGGTTAGCTGCACGTGCCGCACTTGCTTCACTTACCGTGCCACCCTTTAATGCCGCCTTACCTTTAGTAGACATAGCCTTACGACGTGCCAGTGTTGCAGCACGCGTTGGATTCATCGCAACCTTTTTCAGGTTAGGCGAAATCGTCGGCGTCGTCGTTAAACCTGCCGTTAAGCTCATGTCTGTTGTTGCCGTTGTTGTCGGCGCTGGCTCTTTCTTACCACCGCAGCCACAACCACAACCTTCTTTACGTTCTGTATTAGTCGCAGTAGCCGCTGTCGCTTTTATATTAGCTGTCGCACTACGCGTTCTATCAGTACTTGCAACAGCACCTTTACCACCTTTTGACATGGCGATACGTCGTGCTAAAGCTGCTTTACGTGCATTGTTACCCTGGCTCTTAGGCGCAGTGTAGCTTGCCGCTGGCGCAGCAGTTAGTGCAGGCGTAGAAACAGCAGATGCTGAAGCTACAGCTGTTGCCGGTGCAGTTTTCGCAGAAGCTGAGCGAGTACGATCGGATCCACCCAGGGCTTTTTTGCCTTGAGTTGACATAGCGATACGTCGCGCTAAAGCGGCTTTGCGTGCACTGTTGCTTGATGTCTGTGACATTGTTATCTCCGTAAAGTCGGCACCCGGGCGCAAATAGAAAAACTATTCACACCCAGACACTGACGCTGGTGACTTTATCTTCTTGTTAGCCTTCGTAAACTACGAAGCAAACTGGCTGACTTTGAGTATATGGGTCGTAACCGATCAAACGGATGTTGTGATCAGGGTAAGAACGACGACATGCCTCAAGCTCAGATAACACGTTAGCCATGTTAGTTTCACCGAAGAATGGAAGCTTCCACATAGTCCAGTAGTGCTCCATCTTGTTGCTTGGATGCTCATGCTCGATAGCAGGAGACCAACCGTTAGCAATCATGTAAGCAATCTGCTTCTGAACTTCTTCAGCAGTTAACTTTGGAATGAAACCGAACGTTTCCAAAGTTGATTTAGTTTGGTAATCACCTTGTGTATTCATTGATTAATCCTCAATATTCTGTACGTTTAACGAAACTTGACTTACTGAACGTCCAGTTTGTCAACCGTATCAAATTCAAACACGATTTCTTTCCAAGTTTCCATCGCGATTGCCAGCTCTGGGCTGTGCTTAGCAGCTTCAGTAAGAATGTCGCGAGCTTCTTTCTCAATTTCACGACCTTCGTTACGCGCCTTAACCGATGCTTCAAGAGCAACACGGTTTGCACATGCACCCGCAGCGTTACCCCAAGGGTGACCCTGAGTACCACCACCGAACTGCAGACAAGAGTCATCGCCGAAGATAGTAACCAGCGCAGGCATGTGCCATACGTGAATACCACCAGATGCTACAGCGAATACGCCTGGCATTGAGCCCCAATCCTGGTCGAAGAACACACCGCGTGAACGATCTTCAGGCACGAATGACTCACGAAGCTGATCAACGAAACCTAATGTAGAGTTACGGTCACCTTCAAGCTTACCTACAACCGTACCAGTGTGAAGCTGGTCACCACCAGACAGACGCAGACACTTAGCTAATACGCGGAAGTGAATACCGTGGTGTGGGTTACGGTCGATTACAGCGTGCATTGCACGGTGAATGTGTAACAGGATACCGTTTTCACGACACCAGTTAGCCAGACCTGTGTTTGCAGTGAAACCACCTGTCAGGAAGTCGTGCATGATGATCGGCATGTTCAGCTCTTTCGCATACTCAGCACGCTTGTACATTTCTTCTGGTGTAGAAGCAGTAACGTTTAAGTAGTGACCTTTACGCTCACCTGTTTCACGCTCAGCTTTATCAATCGCTTCAGCAACGAAGTCCCAACGATCTCTCCAGCGCATGAATGGCTGTGAGTTGATGTTCTCGTCATCCTTAGTCAGATCAAGACCACCGCGTAGACATTCGTATACCGCACGACCATAGTTCTTAGCTGACAGACCAAGCTTAGGCTTGATAGTACAACCCAGTAATGGACGACCGTACTTGTTCAGACGATCACGCTCTAACTGGATACCAGCTGGTGGACCACCACAAGTCTTGATGTATGCGATTGGGAAGCGAATATCTTCCAGACGCAGAGAACGCAGTGCCTTAAAGCCGAATACGTTACCAACTAAAGAAGTCAGTACGTTTACAACAGAACCTTCTTCGAACAGATCCAGCGGATATGCGATGAAAGTGTAGAACGCATCTGGATCACCAGGTACGTCTTCGATGCGATATGCACGGCCTTTGTAGAACTCAAGGTCAGTTAAGTACTCTGACCATACAGTAGACCAGGTACCAGTTGAAGATTCAGCAGCTACCGCAGCAGCAACTTCTTCACGAGGCACCCCAGACTGACCAATAACCTTGAAACAGGCCAATAGGTCAGTATCGAGTGGCACATAATCCGGTGTCCAATATTTATCGCGGTATTCTTTTACGCCCGCTTGGTAGGTGTTGCTCATTGTGAGCCCTCCTGTTTCGTTTATAACTAAAAAATTTGTTGGTTAACTTATTTAACGTGACCCAGATCATAGTCCAAGGTCTATGATCAGATCCAATCGATATTTTTTTAATAATTCATAGTATTAAGTCTATACATAATCAATTTATCAAACAGACTCACTTATATAGCCATCTATACAGCGAAATCAACAAAGCACAAACTACTGAATTCACTCAGGAATTAATTACAATTCACACTAAAGAAATACAACACATATAACCAATTGGACGATGTATTGTAGCTCAATAAATAATTATCTATATCCTTAATTACGATAATTTGATTATCCATTTTAAAAACATAACGCTACCATTTATAAATGGCGCATTATAAACTCATACGCAATGCATGTCTTTATAAGAAGATAGCGACACGAAGATTAGCACAGTTCTAGCCTCAAGATCACACTGGAGCATCATGAAACATACGCGGAATTACTAGCACATTTAGAAATTCCCTACGAAGCGCACATCATTACTCTATTATTCGCCAGGCATGCTCGCCAATAAATACCCACGCATTCGTGAAAACCTAATTTATTACCGCAGTCATAATGAATGCAAAAAAACTTCTCGATGCATTAAGCCTCGAACAACTATCGAAACACTTATCAAGCAGCTAACATATTACGCAGCTTACGCGTTTTCTCCAGCATACGATAAGTTGAACGATTATTGTTATAGCGAGCAACTTCATACAAATTCACCCACATCACTTCATGCGATTCATCATTTCCTGGCACTGGCAAGCTATCATCAATTTCCACTAAAAACCTGATATCAATATGATCATGTTGAGGCTCATTTCCTATAGCTGGAATACCATGTATATCAACATCAAATAGACTTAAATCCAATAATTTAATATGGGATAAATCAATGCCCATTTCCTCTGATGTTTCACGCAGCGCCACACGCACAATATCCGCATCACCATCAGCATGACCACCCGGCTGGAACCATTGACCATGCTTTTTATGATGCATCATTAAGACTCTATTACGATCTGGGCTAACGACCCATGCTGATCCTGTAACATGTACAGGCCATAATTCGCGATAAAAACAATCTTCATGACGCTCGATATAGCTTATTGCACGTTGCACATACCCCGACTCATCCATAAAGTGCGTACGGTGACCTCTTAACAAGTTTAAAAGTTCCTGTCGATGCATCAATTATGTCCTTGACGGATTTTCTAACGCCCTGATTGCGGCGGCAGCGGCTTCTTCAACATCCGCTTCTTTCCCGGAAATAGTTAAGCGGCCGTGAGCACCTACTGCACGCACATCCACTAATGTAATATTTGCTGCTTTCTCTGCCTGGTTAGCAGCATAGACAATATAACCGGCAGGTTGAGCCTCAAGAATAAACATGCTTTCACCGGGCAATATCATTGAACCACCTCGATGTTGGCGATTAATCAAAACCGCATGATCCGTAGTCATCCCATGAATAATGTCATGCCATTCAATGTTACAACGCTCTCGATCGCCCACATCAGCATCTATATTTGATAATAATATTCTACCGGACTCAATTACATCACTCTGGTCTCTATGATGTATAACCATTGAACCATATGCGCGCTCAACGATTTGCTGGGTCAGCTTTACCTGTGATGCTTTTAATGCAATATCTGTAACACGATGAATCGCCATACCCGGTGAAACCTCAACCCACAGGCACGCATCCCCTGGCACAGGAGGAAAACCCTGAGACACAGAAGCCATATACTCTGCTAACTGCGGCTGCAATGAGTCGATATAAACATAGGTTTTAAGCTTTACCATGGGTTATTCACTACTTTATTTGGCATTCATCTATCTACGCATAGCTATATTTTTCATGAAAAACATTAAAAAACCCTACGCTTATATACAAATAAATATTAATTAGATAATTGATAGACTATTGTCTATAAGAGACTGACACGGAAGAAATAACCAGCGATTTCAGTCTAGTTTTGAGTTAAATAAAAAGCTCAGACCAATTCTTTACTTAATAACTCTGTATTCACTAGAATATTTAACAGGGTAAACAATTTATGTTACTACAGTTTCAATCTCATAACATCTAGTGAATAGAAAACGAATTTATTAAAATTTTGAGAATTTTTTAAGTCATTTTCCTTCTCAACTATATCCATTGAGCCGTTTGACAAAACCTGTATTTTTCAATTTCCCAGAAACCACCGTTACTTATCTTCATCGCCTTACCCGCTAAGTAACACTCAAAATTTTTAAGACGATGAATTCTACAGATAATAGAGTATTTCCTTAAATCAATTTATCCGTTACTTCACATAGACAAATATCGATGCCCCTTCTTTACGATTTAGCTAGCCAGCGGAACGAGAACTCTATCCAGACAAGATATTTATCTACTGAAATAGCACCACTTTAGTAAACCCTTTAAGAGCATAGTTTCTGAACTTAGCCTTATTTGCGACCTAATTGAGCATATTGTTAGCATTTAACTGCTTAAAGCCTTTAGTACAGCTGCAGGTTCATGTGGAGCTCGGTCACCGCGTTCCCACTGGCGTAATACGCTTAGCACTAATACCAAAAGCTGAAGTGAATTCGTTTTGCGATGCACCAATTTTAGGCGTAGATTCTTTTACATCTACAGGTGAAAACACATGAACAACCGCTTTTGCGTTTTTACCTTTAGAAAACACTACAGCTTCTTGAAGGCTTTGTATGGTTAAATCCTCCAATTCTATGCGCATAGCGTATGCGCATCTAACAGCTAAATCAACCCGACCAAAAACCCATAACTTGCATTGGTTCTTTTTATATATACTACCAATCACTACAATTATTTAGCTCTCTACCAGGTTTCCGGCCAGTTATTAGAGCGATATGCAATAAGCCATGAATCATTGGTCAAACATTGAAGCTTCCCCGCAAGATCCTGAAATTATTGAGATAGATGATTTTGGGAGAGACCTTGGTGAGCTTTCTGAAGATGTCGAAAACGTTCGTGAACTCATTAGAAGATTTGAAGTATGCCACTTTAAATCCAAAGTGCATTTAACATATCTAATTGATTCAATAAGTCATTTATATCCGAATATCGTACCTGTTGTGATAGGCGAAAACCATATTAGTAAAGGCGAAGATCGGTTAAGAAACGATACAACAGGCCGCAGTGTATTGGGACAACAATATGTATGTTCATTGAAAAATTGGCTGGGTGATCATTCTCAACAAGATTCTGAATACTTCAGCACTGATATAAATAAGAAGATAAAAAAATTGTTGAATGCAAAAGAACCAGAAAAAGAAAGGTTAGTGAGCCTATTGGTTTCAAGGCTAATGTGGGATTGGGAGTCGTATAAGAAGTACCAAACTAATGGGAGCCCTGGCGAACTAGAGACTCAAGTATATAGAATGGACATATGCCATTACGCATTTCCCAAACATCTAGCAATATTATTGGAAGGTATCGGGCGAAACAGGCCTGTTGAAGATTTTGAAGGATGCGGTTCATTTAACTCAGTAACTAAGATGTTTATTGAGGAGCAGTTTGTTAATCTATGTGATAATTTAAGGTCGCTTACTAACAAAGTCAGACTAGATAAAAGTGAGCGGCTGAAGGTTTGGCTGATAGCAAGCCTGGCTAAAACTCTGAAAGAGCAAGTTGGTATAGAAGTAGCCTTGCCCCGCTTAAAGTAACAAATGGAAATTACATATAACAACAGACTTGAGTGAGACTTGCCGTAGCGTTATTTAGCAAAAACTTACACTAAAATAAAAATAGTTTTATAAAATGTTACATGTAGAAAGTAAAAACAAACTGAAACAGTTTCAGCTGAATTTAAAATCACGTAGCCGAAAAAAATCACCCGAAAGAATACAACTGAAAATAAATTGAAAACCACAGCAGAAACTACGTATTCTAAATTGCACTCAAAGTAACTGTAATCCCCCGCAAAAAAAATAACAGAGGCCACAGAGGAATACTCACTAACATTAGGAACACTTGCTCTCTCTAACCCCGGTTTTCGCTGACCCCGGTTTTAGACTCCGCTGTTCTAGCGGGCGTATGACGCTCTATCCATATCAACCACCTCAACCGTAATTACCGAAATTGGAATATCCAATGCTTGCAAGCCAGACAAAATGACCTGGCTTAGCTGATTTCTGTTGTCATCATCCCGCCCTGAACAGATTCTAGCCTGGACATGGATGTAGGGTTCACCTCCACCAGCGTAGGTATAATCTTTAAATGAATAGGCACGGGTTTTGATCTGAGTAGCCTTATATAACTTACTCGCTACAACAGACTCATGCACAGTTAGCAATATGGCGGGGATATCGACGTCATTCATTGCTTGCTCTGGGTACTCAACGATAATATGTGGCATGACTATTGTCCTCCTTTAGTAATATCAATTCAGTACTTAACACTGGTATATAGATTACAAAAACATAGAAAAGGGCTCAAGAGCGTAAAGGAAACATTATCCAGATTTCAGATCTATTTTGGGGTAGTTCACGTAGTCAGTTTCTTTATCAGTGCAAGTTAAGCAATAAAAACCTAATAAATATTATCACTAAGGGATGCCATGCAACACATTTTGTTACCATTCTTGCTAATTCTAAGCGCCTGTTCTAATTACAACATTCCAAATAGTGAATATGAGACATTTGGTGGCTCAGAGACTGCTACAAAACTTGAACTCTCAACAAACGAAATATACTGACACTTGAATACTGGAAGCCATCTGGCTATGAAAATAGCCTGAAAAAAAACAGAGAATGGCACCTGGTCATGCTCAGGCAACACAGTTACTTTAACTACTAAAAAGGACGCTAGATTAGCGGAGTTTAAGGAAACAGGAAAAAGTCCACTCAGTCTGCCAACGACTACGAAAGCGCTTGCGTTTAAAGCATCTAATAATAATATACTATCTAGTTCTATATTATATCCATCTGATATACTTGAACAAGGTAGGTTGTATGAAAATATGCCTAACAAATGGGTCAAGCTCGCTTGGCTTGGCTTAGATGCGCGTGCCACTTACCCTAAATGTTATATTCTCAAAGAAAAGGAAAAAATGAAGTATTTATCTTTTTTAATATTACCATTGCTGCTTACATCTTGCGTTTGGATCATCGTAGATAAAGAAAGTCAAAACCCCGATGGAAGCCACTTTGTCAGACTCAGTGGTAACGCTTTTGCAACTGGTAAAGACATGGAAAACAAGTTAAAAGAATATGCAACTAAAAAATGTGGCAAAGATAATTTCGAATATACATTTAGCGAAAAAGACAAACAAGAAATGCATATGGCAGGTGGTAGCTTTTATTCAATGAGCAAGCCCTGGCTAGATGCCAATATCCAATGCATAAAATAAATATAACAAAGTAATTTAACCCGGACCAACTAACCCGCCGCAACGCACTGGGTCAGTTGCCTGGTTAATTGCGACGCTATCAACATAAAGATTACTGGAGAGTCATTTCATGAAAACAAACTATTCAATTACCTTAGTAATTAGCGTATTGCTTGGTTTCTCTTCAGCAGTATTCGCAAAAGAGCAGCCCAATATTGTTCTTGTGTTTATGGATAATTTTGGCTGGGGTGAACCGGGTTTTAACGGTGGCGGGATCATTCGAGGCGCGCCGACTCCACGGCTGGACAAACTCGCCAGTGAAAGCCTGCGCCTGACCAACTTCAACGTTGAGGTACAGTGCACCCCCTCCCGTTCTGCCATTATGACAGGTCGCTATGCGATTCGCAGCGGGAATAGCGTCGCGCCACTGGGTGGAGGGGTTTATGGACTCGTGCAGTGGGAAGAAACCATGGCTGAAATGCTCTCCAAAGCCGGCTATGCCACAGGTATATATGGCAAGTGGCATCTGGGCCGCACTAAAGGGCGTTTTCCTACTGATCAGGGCTTTGATGAATGGTACGGAATTCCAAACTCCAGTGACGAATCCATGTACCCAGAGCGCCACGGGTTTGCGCAGAGTGGCGTCGAAAAGTCCTATGTCATGGAAGGCCGTAAGGGAATGAAACCGAAGAAGGTTAGAGAGTGGAACCTGGAATATCGCCCACTGATCGATATCGATCTTACCGACAAGGCGATTGATTTCATGAAACGCAAGACCAAAGCCAAAAAACCTTTCTTTCTCTATCTTCCCTATACTGCGACGCATTTCCCGGTAATGCCTCATCCAAAGTACGCCGGCAAGACAGGAAACGGCGCCTGGGCTGACTTGTTGCATCAAATCGACCAGGAAAACGGCAGGCTGCTGGATGCCATTGATAAATTAGGTATTAGCAAAAACACCATCTTTATTTTTACCGCAGATAACGGACCAGAAAATGTGCCGATAGGAAACCATAGCGTGTCGCGAGCAGCCACGTCTCCAGGTACTGCCGGTCCCTGGCGAGGCTCGCTGTTTACTGGACATGAAGGCGCCCTACGAGTCCCCTTTGTTGTGCGCTGGCCTGGCAAGATAGCGGCAGGATCTGCCAGTAATGAAATTGTGCACGAGATGGACCTGTTTCCCACCTTCGCCAGGATCACAGGTGGTAAGGTGCCCAAAGATCGGGTGATCGACGGTGTCGATCAGAGTAAATTCTTCATGGGGAAGCAGAAGAAATCCAATCGGGAAGGTTTCGTTATCTACATGGGGACAGATATATTTGGGGTGAAATGGCGAAACTGGAAACTGAATTTCAATGAGATGGATTCGGCTCTGAGCGACAAGAAATCATACAATGTCCTGAAGACCTATAACCTGCTGACCGATCCCGGTGAAACGGAAAGCAGGACTATGCCAGATTCCTGGGTTGCCAAGGCCGCTCTGGTCCAGTTTTCCGAACACCTTAAATCACTTAAAAATAATCCCCCTATACCCACGGGCGCACTAGATCCTTACAGGCCTCCAATGGCTAAAAAATAACATTGTATACTTCAATTAATAACATCCGATTAAAAGAACACAGAGGCAAAAGCCTCTGTGTAATTTATGCATGATGGCAATCAAAATGTTAAACAGGCGTTACCTTATTATCGCGTTTTTGGTCGCTAGTATCGCCGGTATCACACTAACGTTTCTCAAAACACATACAACTAACAGTCAAACCCTGTGCCAGGATTATAACGGCATCCCTAATGGACCTGAAAAAACGGCCGGAATGATGTGGATACAAGCTGGTAACTTTGTAATGGGAAATAACAAAGGACACAAGGACCAGGAATCAAGTCATTATCAGCCTTTTCCAGAAGAGAAATACGAACATGATGTAACGCTAAGAGGTTTTTGGATCGATCGTCACGAAGTGACCAACGCGCAGTTTGCAAAGTTTGTTGATGAAACGGGTTACATAACGATTGCCGAACAAAAGCCGAAAAAAGAATGGTTTCCGCCCGACTTTCCGGAAGAACAAATGGTGGCAGGCTCAGCCGTGTTTCATTCTCCAGAGAGAACTTCAAATATGAATAATTTGGCACAATGGTGGAGCTTTGTTGAAGGTGCCAACTGGCGCCAGCCGCAAGGACCAGGTAGTAGCATTGCGAGCAAAATGAACCACCCCGTTGTTCATATCACACAAGAAGATGCATTAGCTTTTGCAAAATGGGCTGGGCGCGAATTACCGACTGAAGCACAATGGGAATACGCCGCACGTGGGGGATTAAATCAACAAACCTATACATGGGGCAAATATTATCAGCCAGGTGGTAAATGGATGGCCAACACCTGGCAGGGCGAATTCCCTGTGAAAAATTTACAGCATGACGGATACGTCGGTACTGCCTCCGTCGGATGTTTCCCGGCAAACGGTTATGGACTGTATGACATGGCGGGTAATGTCTGGGAAATTGTCATCGACAATTTTCAAGGAAGACATGCCAAACAAAAAGTGAACAACCCAACTGGCCCGGCAAAAAGTTTTGACCCACTAGAACCCGGTATTACAAAACATGTCATAAAGGGTGGCTCGTTTTTATGTGCACCAAACTACTGTATGCGATATCGACCCTCAGCAAGACAAGGCCACGATAATACACTCAGTACTTCCCATATAGGTTTTAGGACGGTTTTAAATATTTAGCGCGGTTGCACCGCTGGGTGACAATTGATTTAACGAAATGACTACTTTTGATCAGGGTCAATCGTAGGTAATAAATAAAGAAAAATATAATAAATAATGGACCCCCCCCCCCTTCGCTTACTTTTGGGGGCAACTGTGCTCAATCATTAGGCAGAACAGTCTCCATATCTAAGCACACAGGATATGGAGACTGTATAATGGAAGCCGCCTATTTATTAACTTTACCTGGCAAACTTAGATCACCAGATGCGACGTCCATTACGTCCACTACTCACAGCAATGGTGCATGAACGCTTTGGTTTACTCGAAGACCCGCTGTAACGCCATCAAAGGTTGTACCTTCAACCACACCAATATCATCGAATGGTACACGCACTTCCACAGTTTCAGTATTGAATGTCGGGCTCCAACCTGGGCTATCCAAAAGAATAGGCAAACCTGGCCATGCCTTAGGTAACCTTGGTTTGCTACCTTTAGGTATATCAACAACACCTAAAGCGCCTTTTCCGCATTGTTCATTGGGCTGTAAAACAACCCAATGGCTATGCCATACGCCTCCATCATTCGTCATCGATCCATCGCCATTTTCATCGTAAAGGGGCGTGTCATCAAAATCAGGATGTGACGTGACTGCCAGCGCCAGGATGCCCGCTTTTTTTGCAAACCCTACCTCATAACTATCAATTGAAGTTGGCCACACATACGAAAATACGTTGCTTCCAGCCAACTGACCCGTAGATGTTGGTTTACTTTTTCCTACCTTTCCTGAAACAGCCATATGAAAGGTAGCAACATTACCCTCTGTGGTGACCTTAGTATGGATAATGTCGAAGGGTGGCAATGCGGTTTTGCTTACTGGTGTCTGAATTCCGCCCGAATGCTGATTATGAGCGCAAGCGGGAAGAGCGATACTTGCAGTTAATAGTGATGCAATAAAGGACACTTTTGACATTATGCACCCCCTTTTACGTCAATTAGGGATGCTCCAAAATTGATGTGGAAAACATTCCCATCCAGCAGTAGAGCAGGTACAGATTTGATACCCGCTTGTTCGGCTGCACCAATTTTGGCTTTATCTTCTCCCAAATGCACAATTTCAATATCAAAACGATTTTTATCAAGCGCTTCCAGCACCTGCCTTTCGGCACTGACGCAAACCGGGCAACCCGCATGGTAAAAAATAGCTTTATTCATAATTATTTCCTCTTGGTAGCAAAACAATTGTATCGACTCGAAACTATAATCACTACAGAGGCAATTAATTTGCTTGTTAATATAGTTTTTAGTCGATACTATGTGGGCATGAAATCGAACCATATTTATGATTACGTTGAGAGACTAAGCGATCTTCTGAGGGTTGATTCACGCCAGGCTGGCTCCGACCACGGGCTCCAACCCGTGCAGTTAGAGGTACTACATTACCTGTCAATCTGTAATAGGTATTCAGATGCCCCTATGGCAGTAACAGAATATTTAGGTTTAACCAAAGGCACGGTTTCTCAGACCCTTAAGATATTAGAAAAAAAGGCGTTACTATCTAAAAAATTAGATGAAAACGATAAGCGTATCTCTCATTTGAGGCTGACTACTGAAGGAGTAGAGCTGATAAATAAAACAATTCCAACCGCCATGTTTGTTAATGCGTGTAAGACACTGTCTGATAAGAAGCAATCAGAAATAGCATTATCACTTAAACATTTACTCACTACGCTATTAGAGGCAAATGATTTAAAAACTTTTGGAATATGCAAATCATGTCGTTACAATAATAAAACCGAAGACGGTGGTCACTTCTGTCAACTTGTTGAACAACCACTATCTGTTGATGACATACAGCTTATATGCCGGGAACATCAAAACAAAGCTTAACCCCCGCAATAACTATGAACAAAAATTTTACGATAAGTGCGCTTAAAACAGTGTCCACTTTTCGTGAGTAACATCAGTGTAAAAATGGAGAATAACATTGGTTGAAATAATAAAAGAAAGAATGTCCGCTAAAGTAGATGGAGATTTTGTTGTTTTCCTTATAGGGATGCGAGTTAATAAACTTTGGAAGATACACAAATGGTTACCTGTAGCTTTAGCCATGCCAAAAATGATTTCTGAATTAAATAAAAATCCAGAGTTAGGCTTTATCGGTCACGAGCAATGGTTTGGCCGAACCACAATCATGATACAGTACTGGAAATCATTTGAGCATTTAGAAAACTATGCAAAAAATCGATCTTCAAACCATCTCCCTGCATGGAAAAAATTTAATAAAAAGGTGGGTAGCAATGGCGATGTAGGTATATGGCATGAAACTTATCTATCGAAAACAGGAAAGTATGAGAGCGTGTATAATAATATGCCGTTATTCGGACTAGCCAAAGCAACGAGATGTGTGCCTGCAGTGGGTAAATTTCAATCTGCTAGTGACAGAATTTCTAACACTCCCATAATGAAACCTTAATCGCTTCAATCGCTGCGCAAAAAGCGTATCGATGCTTAACTCAGTCGCTGGGAAAAATACTAATGATTTAGTTAACGACACTGTAGCCAGACCAATTACATGTCTACTGCCAATCAACAACATGCTCTTACCACAGATAAAAACAGGCCTAAATGACAATAGGATAAATTTTAAAATGAAGCATATAAAAAAGTACTTTCTGATATTTGCATTCTTTGCCGTAATTCCCATTGCATTGGCCTATGGAATCTCACCTGACTGGTTTGCTTCGACACTCCTCGGTATCGAAATGTTAGACAAAAACATAGCTCACATACTAAGGGCTATCATGAGCCTGTATCTTGCGCTCGGTTTATTTTGGTTGTATTCAGCTTTTAATGAGGCATACAGAAACCCCGCCCTTCTTTCAGTTATATTATTCACTGGCGGCCTGGTAACGGGTCGAATTATTAGCTATTTCGCAGATGGCCAACCTCAACCTGTTCTAATCCTGTATATTGCATTAGAGTTTATTCTTATGCCTGTTGCTTATTGGATATACAGATTGCCAGAATAATTCAGGCAGTAACCGAGCCTTAAGTTAATTGAGCCTGTGACAAAACTTATCTGCTCAATTTATCTGAAAATTTATCAGTAATAACCTATCTGGGATAACTTATCTGGACTCCCACAATTAAGAAACAATAAAAACAAAGACTTAGGTTTAACTCAAGTATTTTTATAACTCCCATAAAATAAACCTTTCACCCAACACTTAAATGACAACTGATTTTAATTGGCAATTTTGATAAACCGTAATAATGATTGGTTGTATTCTTGTTGCATTAAATGATAATAACAAATACCACACATTCATTTTAAAGGGACTCACTTATGCGATATTTACTATTCTTATATACTTTAGCTATTGTTAATGTTTCGTATGCCGCCGATATGGCAGCGAGTTACCAGGAATCACTGGATCAATATATGCAAGCATCCAAATCATCCAGCTCACCTTTTTCAGAAGCAGATGTGGCGGTGATGAAAGAGGCGGCCATGGCGTTGTCGAAAAGTATGCCAGATCCTGGGTTAAAAGCCGGTGACCGTGCGCCTGATTTCAGTTTAAAAAACGCCTTTGGTCAAAAAATTAATTTACAGACCGAACTTAAAAAAGGCCCGGTTGTACTTGTGTTTTATCGGGGTGCCTGGTGCCCGTTTTGCAATATGCACCTACATGCACTGAAAAAAAACTTACCTCAAATTAATAAACTGGGTGCCCAGTTAATTGCGGTAACACCCCAAACTCCCGATAAATCAGCCGGACAAATTAAAAAAGATAATTTTCCTTTTGAGGTGTTAAGCGATTTAGACAGTCAGGTTATGAAAAACTATCGGCTTTATTATGAATTACCCGAGAATTTAATCGCGGTTTATAAAAAGCATAAACTTGATGTTGAAGCCTTTAACGGCAAGGGACGCGCCGTACTACCAGTGCCTGGAACTTTTATCATTAACCAGCAAGGTATCGTGGTTGCCAGGCAGGCGGAGACTGATTACAAGAAACGAATGGAACCGGCTGATATTATTAAGGCCCTGAAAAAAATTTAATATACTGGGTGCTAACGTGGCAGAATGAATAACTTCATTGAGCTGCGTTTTGTTATGATTTTAAGATTGATAACTTAAGGAGCTATCATGAGAACTAAAACATTATCCCCCGCGTTTACGACCAATAAAGTAGAAGAAAGCAGAGACTTTTACATTAAGTATCTCGGGGCAAAAGTCACTTTTGATTGTGGTTGGTATGTTAACCTGAAGTTTGAAAACAATTCATCTACTTTACAGTTTATGTCTCCTCAGCAACCAGAGCATGAACTCAGTAACAGCTCAGGTTTAATGTATAATTTTTTAGTAGAAAATGTAGACCTGGAGTATAAAGCACTCACTGATTTGGGACTTCCCATCATTGTCCCACTTGAAGATCATCCATGGGGGGATAGAGGGTTTGCTATTCACGACCCAAATGGTATTACTATCTACATTTACTCTGAACGAGAACCTTCTGAAGAATTCAGGCAATATTACAAATGATCATCTGAGCCTGATCATTTAACTTTATGATTCATTCACAAAGTGACAACTCATTACATAATAAATCAAACAACTACTTTATCTGACTTATTCAAAAGATAGATTAACGATTATTGACAAGTGCGAGTCATCTGTTTTGTTACCGTGAACTCATTGCGAACCTGGGCTGATGTAGTTTAGTATATAGGCTGTCGCCGTGTATTTGAATTAGGTGTTGCTGATTGTGTTTTTTTTGAAGATTCAATATAAGTATTCATTCATAAAGATAATAACGCCAGTACTGTGCCTGATTATATTGATAACCATAGGTTGCAGCGATAAAACCCCAGCCCAGGAAAATTCAACTTCTGAAACAGCCACTGAACACGCTCAGAGACATCTCGATCCCCTTTACGTTTGCCCAATGCACCCAGATATTGTGCGCAAAGCTGAAGGCAGTTGCCCCATCTGCGGAATGGACCTGGTAGCGCAGACGATTACCCCCACTAATAGCGATCAACCTGAAATACAAATCGATCCAGATGTCATGCATAACATGGGTATCAAAACAGCATCGATAAAGCGCGGGCAGTTATGGAAACATATTAAAACCGTTGGCTATGTCAGTTACAACCAACGACGATTAAAAACCGTCAGTACCAATACTTATGGCTGGGTAGAAAATTTAAGCGTGCGTACCGAAGGGCGAACTGTAAAGCGCGGCCAGTTATTACTTGAATTATATTCTCCCGAGTTTATAAAAGCACAAAAAGATTTTATTCAGGCGCAAAAAAAAGACAAGTCTGGCACTTTAAAAAAATACGCCTCGCGTGAAGAAAGTGTGCCATCGCGTGACTTTCTTCGCTATCTTGATATACCCGATAGCGCCATGAATGAAATTGCGCGTGCTGGCAAGCCTAAATACCGCATACCAATTTATGCACCACAACATGGCACTGTTATTCGTAACAATTTATACAAACACATGTTTGTTGAGCTGGGCTTTACGATGATGATAATTGCCGACCTTTCTACGGTTTGGGTAGAGGCTAACGTATTTGAACATCAACTCGACTGGATAGAACCTGGCTTAACCGCAAAAATCACCGTGCAAGCTTTACCCGGTAGAAGCTGGCAGGGACAACTTACCTATATTTACCCGGAACTTGATCCACGCACACGAACACTTAAAGTGCGTTTGTTAGTGCCGAATCCATCCGAAGAATTAAAGCCTAATATGTTTGCACAGGTAGATATTTTTGGCGGCCCTAAAAAAGAAGTATTAAAAATTCCACGCCAGGCACTGATCATGACCGGCCAAAGAGAAAGTGTCGTGCTGGCCCTGGGTGAAGGAAAATTTAAACCGGTTAATGTTATTACCGGCATGCAAAGTGATGACGAAATCGAAATTATCGAGGGCCTTAAACAGGGTGACCGTGTTGTTATTTCCGGGCAGTTTCTTATTGATTCCGAGGCGAATTTACAGGCCAGCTTTTTGCGTTTAAACAGGTCACCTTTAGACCGGACAGAAGAGCAATAACGAATATGTGTTTCCATGTGCATTTTGTTTGGACTTCACAACCATGCTAGCAAAACTCATCCGATGGTCCATTGAGAATCGTTTACTTGTTCTTATTATAAGCATCCTACTCACGGTGTGGGGTATTGTCTCATTAAAACAGACTCCCCTGGACGCCATTCCGGATTTATCCGATGTCCAAATTATTATTCATACAAATTTCCCCGGCCAGTCACCTCAGGTTGTGGAAGACCAGGTCACCTACCCCATCACCTCTACCATGCTGTCTGTCCCGGGTGCACAAGCTGTTCGTGGTTATTCTTTTTTTGGTGACTCGTATGTCTATGTGGTATTTAAAGATGGCACCGATCTTTACTGGGCAAGAACCCGTGTGCTCGAATATTTAAATCAGGCCGCATCCAGTTTACCCGCGGGTGTGCAGCCCAGGCTTGGCCCTGATGCTACCGGTGTTGGCTGGATTTTTAGTTATGTACTGGTTGATAAAACGGGCCAACATGATTTAGCCGAATTACGTAGCCTGCAAGACTGGTTTTTAAAGTTTGAATTACAGACCGTACCCGGCGTTGCTGAAGTAGCCAGTGTAGGCGGCATGGTGCGCCAATATCAGGTGGTCGTAAATCCTGAGCGGCTACGTGCTTATGGTATTCCATTAACAAAGCTGTCCGCAGCTATCCGCAAAGCCAATCAGGAAGTGGGGGGCTCAGTGGTTGAAATGGCCGAAGCAGAATACATGATACACACCCGCGGCTATTTAAGATCGATTCAGGATATTGAACAAATACCCGTCGCTATGAGCGAGCAAGGTGTTGCTTTATTGGTGAGAGATCTGGCAACGGTTCAGGTGGGACCTGAAATGCGTCGCGTGGTTGCCGATTTAGACGGCGAAGGCGAAGTCACCGGTGGCATTATCGTAATGCGTTACGCGGAGAATGCATTAACCACAATTAACGCGGTTAAAACTAAAATTAATCAGCTTCAAAAAAGCTTGCCCGAAGGTGTTGAAATAATGACAACTTACGACCGCTCACAACTCATTCAAAGTGCTGTCGATAACCTGAATGCAAAACTGATTCAGGAATTTTTTGTGGTCGCCCTCGTTTGTTTAATTTTTTTATTTCATATTCGTTCGGCTTTTGTGGCGATTGTTAGTTTGCCATCAGGCATACTCACGGCCTTTATTATCATGCAATGGCAGGGTATTAATGCCAACATTATGTCACTGGGTGGCATCGCAATTGCGGTTGGTGCCATGGTCGATGCTGCAATAGTTATGATTGAAAATGCACACAAACATATAGAGCGCTGGCAACAGGCACACCCCGATGCAGCGCTTAACTATCAGCAACGTATAAAATTAATCAGCAACGCCGCTGAGGAAGTTGGGCCCGCCCTTTTCTTCTCGCTATTGATCATTACCTTAAGTTTTCTTCCCGTGTTTACATTGCAGGCACAGGAAGGCCGATTATTTTCGCCACTGGCGTTTACAAAAACTTATGCCATGGCCGCTGCTGCCGGTATGGCGGTTACGGTTGTGCCGGTGATGATGAGTTATTTTATTGGCGGGCGTATTCCTGCAGAAACCAGTAATCCACTCAGTCGCTGGTTAATTAAAAATTACCAGTCAGGCCTGCAAAAAGTATTACTCAAACCACGTTTAACTATTCTAATTACTTTACTTTTTATGCTAAGCATTGCTTTACCTGTGGGTGGTTTAAGTGGATTACTGTCGCCGTTGAAGTGGCCCGTACAAATGGTCGGCTGGTTTGTAGAACCACCACAGGCCGGCAGTAACCGTGCCGTTTATTTAGACAACATCAACAACTGGCAGGATCTTATTGCCATTGGCTGGCGCCGGTTTTTTAAGTCATCACCGATTATTGCGCAGTTAGGTGATGGCCTGGGTTCAGAGTTTATGCCTGAACTCTATGAAGGCGATTTAATGTATATGCCAACCACTTTACCGGGTTTATCTATTGGCAAAGCCCAGGAGTTACTGCAACAAACCGATCGTTTAATTGCCAGCCTGCCAGAAGTTAAACAGGTGTTTGGAAAAATAGGTCGCGCCGATACCGCAACGGACCCGGCACCACTGACCATGATTGAAACACTTATTCAACTTAAGCCACGGGAAGAGTGGCGCCCTGGTATGACCCTGGAAAAACTGATCGAAGAGCTTGATAAAACAGTTAAGTTCCCGGGTCTCACCAACGCCTGGTTAATGCCAATTAAAACACGCATCGATATGCTGGCCACCGGCATTAAAACCCCAGTGGGAATAAAAGTGGCTGGGGCCGATTTAGAAATAATTGAAGAGATAGGCCGCGAGATTGAACGTGCTGTTATAAAAGTACGCGGTACCTCGTCAGCTTATTCTGAGCGGGTCACCGGTGGGCGTTATATAGAAGTGACACCCAATCGAGAGAAAGCAGCGGCACTGGGTTTAAATATGTCAGATATTAACGAAGTAATCAGCGCAGCGGTTGGCGGTATTAATATCACGCACACTGTTGAAGGACGTGAGCGTTACCCGGTTAATTTACGCTTTGCCAGAGAAGTAAGAGATAACCTGGATAAATTACGCGAGTTACCGGTTGTTACTCCCTCAGGTGTTGAACTGGCATTAGGCCAGGTAGCAAAACTGCAAGTGATTAACGGCCCGCCGATGATCAAGAGTGAAAACGCCCGCTTAAACGGCTGGACCTTTGTTGATATTAGAGGGGTGGATCTGGGTAGTTATGTTGAAGCTGCACAAAAAGCTGTCCGCAAAGACGTGAAGCTACCCGCCGGTTATTCAATTACCTGGGCTGGGCAATATGAATATTTATTACGCGCAGAGCAACGACTTTATCAGGTGATACCTGTAACGCTGATTATTATTTTTGTTTTGTTATATTTAATTTTCCGTCGTGTTGGTGAAGCCCTGCTGGTAATGGCGAGTTTACCATTTGCACTGGTGGGCGGTTTCTGGTTTATGGTTCTACTTGGATACAATATGTCGGTGGCATCTGCCGTTGGTTTTATTGCGCTAGCGGGTGTGGCTGTCGAGTTTGGTGTAGTAATGCTGGTGTATTTAGATAATACCGTCAAGGATTATCAGGCACAGGGCAAACTAAATAACGTCAATGATTTACAGGCTGCCATTATGGAAGGCGCAGTACAACGTGTAAGACCTAAGGCGATGACAGTAGCGGTGATACTCGCCGCACTCGTACCTATTATGATAGGACAGGGCACGGGCTCTGAGGTCATGCAACGTATTGCAGCACCTATGGTAGGGGGGATGATTACTGCACCGCTATTATCACTGTTTGTTATGCCGGTGGCCTATTTATTATGGAAAAGAAAAGCGTTTTTGTAACAGAGAGTTTATGCCTAAGTTTGTAGTGAGCTGAAATTTTAAATGTCTCAAACTAGTCAAAAACAGACCTACTTAGTTTTCATATTAAACTTCTGAAAGCGACCCAAAGCAGCCACTCGACCAACTGTATTTATGTTACCAATTCAACAAAAATGGTTCTGTCGAAAAAACTTACTCAATTGTCAAAATTTCAGTATATTTTAATTTTTACTACCACCTATGGGTTATAAGCGTTACTATGCATATGTATATTTGGGAATAATAATGCGGCATGATTAGTGCGCCAGTTGCCTCTAAACTCTTAAAATCAATAAATGTGTAAAGGAAATCAACAAATGAAATTCTGGAAATTAGCATCAGCAGCTGCCGCTTTAGTTTTATCAACGAGTGCGAATGCGATCATCATCAGTTATGGCGGTTATACACACGACACCGATACAGACATCGTAACCGGAAACGGTCTTGAGTGGCTACAGTGGGATCGCACTCTAGGAGAAGGCTATAATTCCATACAGTCACAGCTGGATACACTAGAGGGCGGTGGCTGGTCTGTTGCATCGAATGTACAGATGGCCCAATTGTTTAATGCGTTTGATTTTGGAATTATGTTTGACACTGACGAGACAACGCCCCAGAGCGTAAGTACTGGGAGATCTACTGGTGATCCAGGTACTGAGGCGGATGAGGTTTTCATATCGTTTTTTGGCGATATAAATGCTCATTTACAGCCTAATGGATGTCGCCTCGGCGATTGTCAATCACGTACTTCAGCGATTTTTGGAAATGATACGAACTCCAACGGCTATGTGAATCATGCTATAGTCGCAGATGACTATATAAACGACACTGATATCCTCCCGGAAACCAGAGACGGATTTGCTCGCATGGATGGTGATACAAATATTATATATACGACCGACGAAGCATCTATCGTAAATGGGGTTGCTCTGGTGCGAGAAGTGAGTGCCGTCCCCGTCCCTGCGGCTGTATGGCTATTTGGTTCAGGCCTGTTGGGTTTGATCGGCGTCGCTAGACGTAAGAAATCATAAAGATTAAATATTGACCAAATGCGGCTCCTTCGGGAGCCGTTTTTATTTATGCTGACGTCCGCAGTTGGCCGAAAGCTGAAGTTAAACAAATTAAATTACGATGTTAATTCGGTAGGTTAATTATTGTTGAAATAAAAACATCGAAAGACCGCTGTTCAGACAGAGCAGAAGTCAAACATAATCTTAACGAAGGACAGATGCAGGGTGTACGCGTACGCAGTCATCTACAATTTTCTTGTACAGCTAAAATCTGAGATGCTACAAATAAAAAAGGGAAATGCATGCACTCCCCTTTTAGTTTTTGCTGAAAGCAAAGCTTAGTTAAATGCTGTATAAAGATTATGGTTCAGTCACAACCACATTCGTTTTAACAGTGCCCCATACCTCACCCGTGATCCAGTCCTTAATATCAAACTCAACAATATAATTACCCGCTTCGCTGGGTTCTATAATCATATCGTAACGTTCACCTGATATTGCTCTGAACCCGGTGGTAGATTGAGGTGTAGGTAAGGCGCGACCATCTGAAATATATATTTTAGCATTCAGTCCAGCGGGAATACGAACCTCATGTGGATGGTAGCCAGCACAAACATATCTTGCCAGTAGCTTTTCACCGACCTTCATTTCACCAGAAATGGGTGGCAGGTTCATGGCTGACGTACCACTCCCATCCACACCGGTGATAATAAAGTAATCTGGCTCAAGTAAATGTAGACCCACATCCTGGCCACAGGTGCCCGCTGTCCAGCCCAGGGTATGCCAACGCGAATCGATTTCATCAACTACCCAGAAAGCTTCTGAATCGTAAATTGGGCCTCCGGATAACAAAGTGCCCGGCCCTTCGGGTGGGTCTACAATTAACGCGCCATACATTCCCATTTCAGCATGCAATACCGTATTGGTATGACAATGATAAAAATAAGTCCCGGGACTCATTGGACGCCATTGATATGTGTAGGTGCCATTAACATCCCAGGTTATGTGACCGACACCATCTGCATGATCTGCTGGCTCAATACCATGGTGGTGAATAGTATGAATACCATTCATCATAGGAACCGACAGATTGGTATGCACAATCGTGCCGACATTAACACGCATGGGGGGCGAGGGGAAATCACCACTGGCATCCATACCGCCCATTTGCCCGGCCGCCGTATCTGTAAAACCCCAGATAGCCACCGTAGTGCCGTCATCCATTGTCATGGAACCATTCATGTAAACACTTCGATCATAGCTCACATCAGGTGTAACCCGACCCGGGGTTGCAGGTGTGTCGGGATAAACGTAACAGGCCATGCCCATTCCGCCACCGCCGCCTCCCATGTCGCCGGAAGTTGTTGTGCTAGTACTGCTTGAACTCTTTTTTCTTTTACCCATAACGATTCCCCTTACTCAAAATAAATATCAGTCATTGCGCCAAACATGTAATAACCACCCGCGGCTGTTTGTGACATTTCGGTATGCAAGTGCATTGGGTAAGCCCCCGTTGAAACGCGGGGCCAGGAATCAGGCGGAACGTCAAAAGGATAAATAGAATCAATTGCGCCCATATTGGCTTCAAGATATAAGCAATCTTTCTCCCACACTTCATCGCGAACCTGGCCATTTTCAGTTAACCATTCCATGTGGTTGGCATGGGCGTGAACCGACTGATCGGCTTTACCCATATTCACGATGCGCACCAATGTGCGATCACCAATGTGACCGTGTAAAGCAGAGCGCGGATCGGTTAAGGCATCGATATTGGGGTCGTGTGCACCGGGTGCGCCGGGTGGTCGCCCGCCTAAACCATTGAGCGTGAAATAACGGGGAAGATAAGGTGTGGTAGGTGTACGCCCATTTCGAATTTCGTTGTGCCACACTGGATCAATATCATTAAATATCCAGCTGTACTGCTGTACGAAAGTTGGGCTGCCCGGGTAAAGCTCATCCGTGCTGCCATCAGGCATAACAGGAATCGCACCATGTAAACCAACTAAGCGATTATAAGGCGCATTGCTGCTGTCGTAATAATGGAATGAACCATAATTGCTAGCCTTAAATGAAAAGCTAACGGTTTGCCCAGCGGGAATGTTTTCATTGACATTAAGACCATCAATTGTAAAACGATGCGAGGTATTGAGTGTGTTATGAATTGTAATGTTAACGGTGTCCCCTTGCTGAATTGCATCTCCATTTTCATCCGTTATCAATTCACCGGGCACATTGACAACGCTCGGTGAACTGCTGAAGCCACGAAAATAGACGCTGCTACCATCTATCATTGTGCTAGTACCCTGTGTAACGTAAAAAGTTTTATTGATTGTTTGCGCCTGCGCACGCGGTGACCAGGCAATTAAACCTGTTGTACCCGATAACACAGTTGCAAGACTTGCGGTGGTATATTTTAGAAAATTTCGCCTTTTCATTTAAGGTCTCCTAATAAATTTTATAATTTAAGTGGGAGTCCGTTTCAAAGATTGCGTTGCTGCAACGACAATAACAACAAGTACATCTATAAACTATAAGCACACTTATCCGGCATACTTATAAATATCCATAAATCCCTGTTTTAAAGATTAATCCAGAATCTAATTATTTTTTAATTGAGTTTTGAACTGATTCAAACAAAACAAATTTGCAGGGCTGCATATAGCAGTGAATGACTGTGAATAAATCACACAAAAAACACAAGGGATTGCAGCGATGACTAAATATAGGGTTATGTTTTAGATGTGTCAATCAATATTACAAGTTTATTTGACGACTAAGGGTTTCAATTAGTTTTGATTTGTGCATTGAATTGGTTTTTTATTATTTAATTAATTGTTGCTTTTCTTATGCTTCATATCATTTTAAGTTTTTATAAAAAAAGTAAAATAAAATTTACAACGCGCCGATTTTAAATTTAAATATTCCTTAATATAAACTGAGCACCATCAAATAAAGTAAACACTAAAATCCATCTAGCACAAAAGAATCACACTTGAAATAAACAATAACTCTGGAAATTAATGGATGCGATAAAAATAAGTTGATCTCAGACAGTACAACTAAATTTACTTTATGATATTAGTACAAGAAACCACCAGCACATTAGAAACCTGTACTGCCTCATGGGCGTAAAAAATATAAACAAGGAATCATTGTGATCGGTAAACGTGAAAAAGAATCTCAGGCATTAATAGTGAGAATAAAAATCAAATTAATCGATTTTAAAACTAGAACCTAAAGAGGCAGTTGCATCATTTAATATGCGCCTGTTTTTTCAGACGGAACATCAGGTACCCCGTTTTTACGATGTGCACATAACATACGCGTTTTTGTAAACGGGTATAAGCCTGACAAATGGCGCTAGAAGTCACACGCTCCGGGCCTGCTCATATTTGTGATAAGTCCCGATTAATTCGATGAAGAGCAGCTCCCGAACTTATAGAGGAAATTATATGTGTTTTTCAGCAACCGCGAGTTTTAGTACCGCTGTCGTCCTGATACCGGTAGGTATTTACTGCGTAAAAAAAGCGTTAGACCTTAAAAGCCGCTATTGGACTTTTGCAATACTGCCTTTGACATTTGGTATTCAGCAAATGCTTGAGGGGGTAGTCTGGCTGGTATTTGATCCGGGTGGTGGAGGCGCAACTCGATTATTCGCTCTGGGCTTTATGTTTTTCTCGCATTTGTTTTGGCTGTTCTGGATTCCTTTCGCCTGTTACGCTGTTGAAACCCATGCCATTAAAAAAAGATTTTTTATTATTGCCGCATTTATCGGGACAGCACATGGTTTAATCATGTATGCCCCTCTCTTGTTTAACCCGGACTGGTTGGTCGTCGAACTGATCAAAGGCTCCATCACCTACAAAGCTTCGCTCTTGTATGACGAATACATCCCACGAATTGTTGTACGTGTTTTTTATGGAATTATTGTGATTACCCCTCTGTTAGTTGCAAGTGATCGTTACATAAAAATATTTGGAGGCCTGATTACGCTCTCGATAATAATCGCAACCGTATTTTATGGTTATGCTTTTATTTCAGTATGGTGTTACTTTGCGGCAATATTGTCATTATATATTATTTTCATAATTAATAAGGCACCCTTAAAAACAACGCCTTAACTAATTGCCATTTGTTTTTTTTGGGTGTCTGGGTTAATCCCCTGGAATAACCTTCTGGAGTATTCCATAACTTATAATTGCATTTATAAACACGTAGAATATTTTGGTGTAATTCTAATAAAATTGTGATTTTTGTCTACAATAATGTAGGGATAAATCAACTACTGGTGTTAGTAATATGCTCTTGATTAGATATCTTTCTATTTCATTTCTTATTATTTATACAATTTTACTACCTGCCATAGCGAAACCAGTAAAGCAACCCAGTGTTGGGGGGACAATTCAATTAGACGCCGTTTTTATTAATGATGACAAAGCAGAATTAGTTCCAGGCAGTGGAATGGAGGTAAGGCGTGCCAGGATATTTGTAAAAGGACAATATGAGACCTGGCAATACAAACTACGTGCAGGTTTTGAGGGAGATAGCTTAAGCCTTAAAGATGCCTATTTGAAGCATATTTCCACTGGAATTAAGCTTGGTTTATTCAAACCCTCTTTCAGCATTGATGAAATGACGAGCTCTAAATACATTACTTTCATGGAACGTGCTTTACCTAATGCATTTAAACCTGGTAGACGAATCGGCATTGCATATCATCAATATACAAACGGGCTAAATATTAATTTTGGTCTGTTTGGCCAGGGCTCAGACGAAGGTGACAGTGGTGACGAAGGTTTTGGAGTTAATACCCGGATAACTCACCCTGTTATTTTTAGTAACCAGAATCTACTACACTTTGGCCTTGGTCTCACGCTGGAAAAGCCCGAAGACGATATCAATAGTAGCATCTCTTTTAGCTCAAGACCTGAGTCACATATTACCGGTGATATAGTGGATACCGGGACTATTTCGGATATTGAATCAATTGTTAGATCAGGCATTGAAATTTCATCTGTTATACAGTCTGTTTCAATTCAGGCAGAGGCTATAAAGATAGATTTATTTAAAAAGGATAATTCTAAGGACTTGAGCTTCAGTGGCTCATATATATACGCTAGCTGGTTTTTAACCGGTGAACAGCGACCTTATAAAGCTGAACATGGTGTATTTGGTCGGATTAAACCAGATTCAACTGATGGTGCATGGGAGATAGCTTTGCGATATAGTAACATTGACCTTAATGCTGATGTGATTATTGGGGGTAAGGCTTCTAATATTACATTTGGTATTAATTGGTACACCACGATGAATACTCGATTTTCCATGAATTATATTGATATAACAACTGATGAAAGTAATGTTTTTGGAAATCCTGATATATTGCAGTTTCGGGCACAGATTGACTTTTAACTGAAAGGGTTTCGATGCTTATAAAACAGAAAATTATTTTGGCCGCTGTACTGGTTATTTCAATTGCCATTGTTTCAGATATTTATAAAATCTATAGCAGCTCTCAACTGGAAAAAATATTCAATGATGTTGTAGAGCATGAGACGCCCTCATTAACCTCTTTAATAGAAATTAAATCCAGTGCGCGACAGGCCTCTTTAAAAGCAATCGAGTATTCCATTAGAGGTGAAGATAAAGACATCAATAAAACGAGGGAAGCCATTGAAAAAATTAGACTACATTTATCTACGTATAAGCGCATAAAGACAACTGGTGACGATTCGCAAGCTGAACGAATAAACGCACTAAATATACGCGTAGAGGACTTTATTCAAATTACTGAAAAATATTTATTGATATCTGAGGGACCCTCTTTAAGTCAGCTAACAATAGATGAGTCTGAGTTACATAAAGCTAGAAAAAACCTGATTAACGTCATAGGTTCAGTCAAAGACACTAATACTAAGTTATTACTGGAAAAAATTAAAAGCGAAGCCAGGAAGGCGTCTATTAAATCGATTGAATATTATCTTCGCGGAAGACAAAAGGATCATGATAAAGCCGTTCAGTCTATTGACAGGTTAAATAAGTTACAAGCTAAAATGGTTGAGTTAGTGGGGCGTAGCTCTATCACAGATATAGTACTTTCAATAAGCGCATATTCTGATGCGGCAAGTAAATATCTAAAAGACATTTCACAAAGAAAATCTCCTGTAACAAAAATTTATTTTCATGAAGAAGAACTTAATAAGTCAAGAAAAAATTTAATACACCTGCTTTATGACTTAATAAAAGTTGAGAAAGATGAGCTGCATGCAGCAAACATACTCGCTAAGGAGTCAATTAATTCTTTAATAAGCGTTACAACAACAGCTTCCATCTTATTGATCATGACTATTATTGCTCTTAATGTGCTTGTATATAGAGCTATAGCCACACCGATTCTAAATCTAATTGGCGTAACTAAAAAAATTGGCTCTGGAAACCTGGATGCCCAGATTAACGTCACCTCAAATGATGAAATAAAAGAGCTCGCAGATGCCTTTAATACAATGGTTAATCAGTTAAAGTATTCACGGGCCGACAGGGAACAGGCACTTTCAAATTTACAGGAAAGGGAGCAAGACCTGGCAATTACCTTAAATAGCATTGGTGATGCAGTTATTGCTACTGATGCTAAAGGCAATGTTACACGGATGAATCCTGTGGCAGAAACATTGACGGGGTGGTCACTGGATGAGTCAATTGGTCTACCATTAAAGATTATTTTTCCTATCGTGAACGCATCCACTCGAGAGCCAATAGATAACCCTGTCGAAAGAGTTCTTTCTACCGGCGAAATTGTATATTTAAGTAATCACACAACATTGATTGCAAAGGATGGAACAGAATATCAAATTGCTGATTCTGCTGCGCCTATTAACAATGATAAAAATGATATCCTTGGTATGGTACTGGTTTTTAATGACGTTACTGAGCAATATAACTTGCGTGAACTTGCGGCAAAAAGTAAACGTAATATGCAAGCTATAATGGATAATTCTCCATCCGCTATTTATGCAAAAGATACCGATGGAAGATACATTTTTATTAACCAGGAATGTGAAAAACTATTTGGTAAAAAGCAGGATGAGATTATTGGAAAAACTGATTATGATATTTTTGATAGTAAGTTAGCTGACCGGTTTTCACGTGACGATAATATTGTGTTGAAAAAAGGCAGTGCTTTAAAGTTAGAGGAAACTGCGTTGCTGGATGACAAGTCTCGAACCTATATGAGCACAAAGTTTCCACTGCAAGATAAAAATTCTGATATCTATGCCATATGCGGAATCTCTACCGATATAACTGAGTATAAAAATCAGGAAGAACAACTTCGTCGCAGCCAGAAAATGGATGCCTTAGGTAAACTCACGGGTGGCGTGGCGCATGATTATAATAATATGCTGGGAATTATTTTAGGCTATTCTGATTTGTTAACTAATATGCTGAATGATCAACCCGAATTGAAAAAGTATGCCAGTGAAATACTTCATGCGGGTGAGCGCGGTGCTCAATTGACGAAGAAACTGCTTTCTTTTGCCAGCAAAAAAACAACCAATGGCTCTCAACTGAGTATTAATACCTTGCTGCGGGATATGGAAAATATACTAGAGAAAACGCTAACAGCAAGAATCACACTAACATTGGATCTTGTTAATGATGTGTGGCCAGTCCACCTGGATAGCGGAGAACTGGAAGATGCAGTGGTTAACATGAATATTAATGCCATGCATGCTATCCAGGGAAATGGCCATATAACCATTCAAACCCGTAATGAATCGCTTAGCCAAAACGAAGCTGCGCTATTAAGCCTTAATAAGGGCGATTACGTAATACTGAGCGTTACAGATACGGGCAGTGGAATGGATAACGAAACCGTGGAAAAAGTATTCGAACCTTTTTATTCTACAAAAGGTGAAGGCGGCACTGGCCTGGGTTTAAGTCAGGTGTATGGTTTTGTAGAGCGTAGCGGTGGTGTCATTAAGGTATACACAGAACAGGGCAAAGGAACTCAATTTGCTCTATATTTTCCTCGTTACTTTGACAGTACTGAGGATGCTAGTGACTTAGAAGATGAAGAAAGCATTGATTTGAATGGCTCCGATAAGATATTAGTAGTAGATGATGAGCAAGCTCTGATTAATTATACTTCTACCGTTTTAAGTTCTCACGGTTATCAGGTCTATTCTGCAAGCAGCGCTAAAGCTGCTTTAAAAATTCTTGAGACTGAAGCAATAGACGTGATGCTAACTGATGTAATCATGCCAGAAATGGACGGCTATGAATTAGCAACAATTGTACAAAAAAAATATCCGGATATTAAAATTCAGATGGCCAGCGGTTTTAGTGATAATCGTCATGAAGCCATACAGGATAGTGAACTCCATAAAAATTTATTGCATAAACCTTATAAATCAAAAGCGTTATTGTTGAGAATTCGCGAACTGCTAAAATAGGTTTTGTTTCTCAAACAGAATATGAGAAATTTAACTACGCCCTGATTTAAACCTGCCTACACCCCACTATCCGAAACAATCTTATCTAAGTCTTATCAAAATTAGTTGTGATTTGTATTTCACAAACAGCATCTGTTAAAGAAGCAGATATCCGCCCTTTCGATGAGAAAATTCTGTACAGAAAACATTAAAAATCCCAACGTACATTTTTGCTGGTTTGGCAGCACTCTTAAATATCATAAATAGTTTTGGGCATTTTGATGAAGTTCACTTCAGTTATTTATGCAAACTAAATGAGTGAAATTTGAAAACATTATATCAACCCGAATGATGTAAATTTGCCCGTCGCACAACCATCTGTCATGTTAAACCTGTGATTTGAGGCTACAATGGCCCCCCTCATTTCCAAAGAGAGAGGGCTAACACGAAATATATAGATATTATTTATAGCGGGAAAGAGTCATAACGAATGTTGGTTATTTTTCGGTGGCTGAGTGTTTAGTGAACCGCTTTGTATTAGCCAAAATCAAATTCAATCGGTTCTAGCTTTTCAGTATCCTTATCAAATGCATCCCACAGCTCTCCATAGGTTTTATGCACCTGGGGATGCTCTAAATCTGCCGCCACTTCCGCCATTGGCCACAACACAAAGGCGCGTTGCAGGATTTCATCCCGGGGAATCTGTAGCTTCTCTTCATCAATAATTAAATCATCGTACAGCAATAAATCTAAATCAAGGGTTCGCGATGAAAATCGCGGGCCGGTTCTATCACGCCCATGGCCATCTTCTATCTGACGCAGGGTTTGCGCTACCTGGTATACGTCCTCGTCGGTTTGCAGGGCAATCACCATGTTGTAGAAGTTTTCACCAACAAAGCCTACCGCCTCGCTTTCATAAACTGACGACAGGATCAGCTCTCCATAATGCTGGCGTAGTGCACTCACCCCGGCACGGGTCAGCGCCTCACGGTCAATATTACTGCCCAGGCTGATATATACCCATGCCATGTAATTAGTCTTTTGATCGCTCTATCAGTACACCCACATCCTGTGAGCCAGTAACCGCACCGGGCTTGCTGAGGCGCAATCGAAGCCAGGGCACATTAAAATCATTAAGAATGATTTGCGAGCATTGCTCCGCCAGTGCCTCTACGAGCTGAAACTCGGATTTGCCGACAAAGTCAATTAAGGCCTTGGCCACGGACTTGTAATCCAGCGTATCCTCAATATGATCGGTTTCACCGGCACGGCGAATGTCGGTGCCCATTTCCAGATCCAGGCTGACGATCTGGCGAATTTCGCGCTCCCAGTCGTAGATGCCAATTACGGTTTCAATGCGTAGATCGCGTATATATACAATATCCATAGTTTTCTGTGTCTATTTTAATGTGAGGGGGGTAGGCCTGACCCTGTCCATCCCTGTGGGGGAACGAGTCATAGCTCGTGACAGGATTATTCTGTAAATTCAATGACTTAGCAATTAAATCACCCATATAACAAGCTGCTACTATACAATGAAGCCCGACAGGCCGCCAGCACCCTGAAACACGGATGTATGATTTATACATAATTGCTTGTTTAGCGACCCCAAATCCGGTATCATCACCGCCCTCAGATTTCCAGAGCCTGTTAGATGCACCCCATCAACCGGTTCTTACTATATTTAAAGTTTTTGACTGGAGTCATCATGGCTAGAGTATGTCAGGTCACAGGTAAGAAGCCTATGTCCGGTAACAATGTATCACACGCAAAGAACAGAACGCGTCGTCGTTTTTTGCCTAATTTACACAACCACCGTTTCTGGGTGGAAAGCGAAAAGCGCTATGTAAAATTACGCGTTTCAACATCAGGTATGCGCCTTATTGATAAGAAAGGCATCGACACTGTGTTAACTGAAATGCGCGCTCGTGGCGAGAAGGTTTAAGGAGAAAGACTATGCGTGAAAAAATTAAACTGGTTTCATCTGCGGGTACAGGTCACTTTTACACCACAGACAAAAATAAAAAAAACATGCCTGAGAAAATGGAGATCAAAAAATTTGATCCCACGATTCGCAAGTATGTAATGTATAAAGAAGCCAAAATTAAATAAGGCTGATTTACACATCTTCAAAGCCCGCTTTTAACGCGGGTTTTTTTTCGCCTGGCATTTATGTGAAGTTTGTCAGCCAATTCAATAAAATTTTAGTCGTAATGGTCTATATTTAAAAATAAAAACAACCGAATAATAAAGACACAAGCCCATGGCCGAAATTTTTGTAGGACGACAACCCATTTACACCCGAGATCTGGAAGTCTACGCTTATGAGTTAATGCCACACTCGGCCACCGAAAACAACGCGTCTTCACTAGAAGCCGATAAAGCCACCTCACAGGTGATTATCAATACATTTATTGAAATTGGCATCGATAAACTGGTGGGCAAAAACCTGGCCTTTATTACCCTGACCGAACACTTTTTACTCAGCGACTATGAACTCCCCCTGCCCACTGAGCGAGTAATTTTAAAAATTCCCAGCTATGTTAATGTCACTGATGAGCTTATCGCCGGTGTAAAGCGCCTGACAGATGCGGGCTTTAATATCGCCCTGGATAACTATTTACAGCATCATGCTCTACAACCCCTCGCCAGTATGGCGAGCATGATTGATATTAATATCAAAAGTTTATCCGTCGATGAGATTCGCGCACACTTGCAGGTACTAAAAAAACTACACCCCATCATTCTTGCCGACCACGTCAAAGATCATGCAGCCTATGATATTTGCCGAAGCGTGGATGTTGACTATATTCAGGGATATTTTCTCAACCGCCCACGCATTGTGAGTGGAGAATCATTAGATTCAAATCAGATGAGCATTATTAATCTGCTTTCTACTTTACATAATCCCGACACAGACACCGACACGGTGGTGGATATCATCAGTAAAGATGTTGCCCTCAGTTATAAAATTTTACAACTTATGAACTCGGCATTCTTTACCCGCACCACTAAAATTGAATCCATTCAACATGCCACAGTTATGCTCGGGCGCAAACAACTTTGTACCTGGGCCTCTATGATGGCACTGAGTGGCATGGACAACAAACCCCTTGAGCAGGTGCGCATCTCTATGATTCGCGCCCGCAGCTGTGAACTTCTGGCAGAAAGAGCTAACTTAAAACCCGCAGACAGTTTTTTTACAGTTGGAATGTTTTCATCTTTAGATTTATTAATGGATCGCAGCCTTGAAGAATTAATCACCCCCCTCCCCCTGGCCGATAATGTCGTAGCCGCATTGCTCAATCGCGAAGGTGAATTCGGTGAAGCCTTAAACTGCACACTGGCACAGGAGGAAGGTGACTGGGTTAATATTCGCTTTGCAGATTTAAGCGTGGATGATTTATCCGATATAAATATTAAAGCCATTAACTGGGCCGAAGATGTACTTAATAATATTTAATATTATTCGTGATAACCCAATATAAATCATGCAAGACATTTTCGTAGGCCGACAACCCATATATAATCGTAACCTCGGCATTTTTGGTTATGAAATGTTATTTCGCGCTAGCCATATCAATAACGCAAACACCCGACTCAGCGAAGATGGCGCAACCTCTCAGGTTATTATTAACACCTTTATCGATATGGGGCTCGACAATCTGGTGGGCAACAGCATGGCCAGTATTAATTTAACCGAACGCTTTTTACTTAATGATGATGCCATTCCCCTCCCCCCAGAACGGATCATTTTAGACATACAGGCTAATACCCTCATAAACGATCACACATTATCTGCACTACAACGATTAAAAGATACGGGCTTCACACTTGCACTTGAAGATTTTCGCGATACTCCTAATTTTTCTGACCTATTAAAAATCGCGGATATTTTTAAAATGGATATAAAAAACAACACACACGATGAAATAGTTTCACGCGTCAAAAGTCTTAAAAAATATAATCTGAAAATTCTTGCTGAAAAAGTTGAAACGCTCGAAGAATATGAAAATTATACTAAGATGGGATTTAATTACTTTCAGGGATTTTTTTTAAGCCGACCCAGAGTAATAAAAAGCAAAACACTAGAAACCAGCAAGCTGGCCGTGATGCAGCTACTCTCCACATTGCACAGCACCGGCACCGACATCTCGGAAATAGAAAAAGCCATAAGCGCAGACTTATCCCTCAGTTATAAACTTTTAAAACTAATTAATTCCGCATTTTTCAACTTGCCCAATGAAGTTGACTCAATTAAGCGTGCAGTGATTTTTTTGGGCCGCCGAAAACTTTCAGGCTGGGCCTCAATGCTGGCTTTAAGCAGCATGAACGACAGGCCAATAGAATTAGTTAAAATGGCGATGGTACGTGCAAAAACCTGTGAGTTAATTGCATTAAAACTCGGGCTTAAAGATGAAGACCAGTATTTCACAGCGGGCATGTTTTCTGCGCTGGATATTTTAATGGAGCAGCCAATTAAGGCATTAATCAGCCCACTGCCCCTGTCAGATGAAGTTAAACTGGCGATTTTAGAACACACGGGAAATATCGGAATTATTGTAAAATGCAGTCAGTTACTGGAAACATCTGCCGCTGAAAAACTATCGATTAAAGGCATCACTAAAGCTGAACTATCGGCACTTTATTTTGAGGCAGATCGCTGGGCACTGGAAGTAACACACTTTATTAAGTAACTTATTTTTTTGGTCGTCACATTTATCATTGCACACCTGCAAGCAACAAATTTCCCACCTCATCAACAACACAACTCCAGTTATCTTCAATGAACGTGGTTGATACGGTTTCAACGATAAGCGCTGGACCGGTAATGCTCTGACCACTAACCAGTGCTTCACGTCGAAACACTGGCACAGCCTGTTCAAAACCCACTATTTTTGTATGCGTCGGCTCATCCGCTTTAATTGTATTTTTTATTTCTGGCAACTTAAATGGCGGCACATGACCTTTTATTGACAGTCGCAAATTCACTAACTCAACCTCCATATCAAGTGCATGTCCATAGGTTTTTTTATGCAACTGATGAAATGCTTTTTCAAGTGCTTTTAGATCATTCAGCCAGGGTAAATTGAGTGTGAAGCTCTGCCCTTTATAGCGTAAATCCACAGAACGTTGTATAGCAGGTTGATCACTTAATTCGTGCTGCATATCATCAACACCCTGCTTTTGCAGATTTAAAAAAAGCCCTTCTATCTGTTGTAGATCACTGCTTAATAAGTTTTCAATACACGAATGTGAGAGCTCACGACTGGGTGCTGCCACCAGCATACCCAGGGCAGACAACACACCTCCATGCACGGGTACCAGTGCGCGCTGCATTTTCAGTGCTTGCGCCAGTGCACACACATGTAAGCCACCCGCGCCACCAAAACAGGTTAACGAAAAATGCTGTGGATCAAATCCCCGCTGTACGGAAATCGTGCGTAGCGCCCGCACCATATGCTCATTGGCAATGCGAATAATACCCATCGCCGTTTCTTCAATTGATTTATCAATTTGCTGGGCAATTTTTTCCACGGCCTGTTTTGCAGCTTGAAAATTTAATGCCATGCCTTCCCCCAAAAATGCATTCGCCTGCAATCTTCCCAGCACTAAATTCGCATCGGTAACGGTTGCCTGCAAACCGCCCTGATTGTAACAGGCGGGTCCCGGTTTAGCCCCCGCAGATTGTGGACCAACATTTAACAGGCCGCCGCCATCCACATAGGCCACAGAGCCGCCACCGGCACCGATGGTATGCATATCCACCATCGGTACCGCCACCGGGTAAGGCCCAATAAAACCTTCACTGGTTAATTTGATCTCACCATCAATCAGTGCAACGTCCGTCGAGGTCCCTCCCATATCAAAACTCAATAGCTTCGACTCTCCTCCCAGACTCGCCACATATTGCGCCCCCTTAAGCCCACCGGCAGGGCCCGACAATAATAAATTCACCGCATGTTTTCCGGCCTGTGTCGCCTGTATCGTACCACCACTACTTTGTAAAACAGCCAGCGTTGACCTGCTCGTACAGGTCTCAGCGTCCATTTGTAAATTTGAGTGCAAACGATTCAGGTAGCCCTGCATTAACGGGCCGACATAAGCGTTAAGCGCCGTTGCCATACCCCGCTCATACTCTTTATATTCGGGCAGCACATCACTTGAGCAACAGATAAAAATATCTGCTAAATGCTCGCTCAGAAATTTTTTTATCTGTTGCTCCTGACGGGCATCTAAAAACGAAAACAACAGATTGATCGCAATTGAAGCTGGATTTATTTTTTTAATTTTTTTCAGTAAATACTGCAGATCCTCTACATCAACATCCTGCAACAGCTCTGCCTGCGCAGATAACCGCGTATTCATCTCAAGACAGTGCTCGGCTGGAATGAGAGGCCGCTCTGGCTGAGGTATTAAATTATATAACTCACGTCGCGCCTGCCGGCCGATTGTTAAAACATCAGTAAAACCTTTATTTGTGATATAAACCGTTTCAACGCCCTTATGCTCCAGTACCGCATTGGTAGCCACCGTCGAACCATGGATGAGTTGTAAATCGTCGAGCGATATCTCTAGCTCTCTTATACCCTGTAAAATTGCCTGTTCCGGCGCGGCGGGTGTCGACAGTATTTTATGGATACGAATGGTTTCGCCATTAAAATAAACAAAGTCGGTGAACGTGCCGCCGGTATCAACACCCAGCCAGTGAGTTTTCATATAAAAGATCTTGTATTGAAAGTCGCTTATTCTATCTGAATTTCGCCTTTGTTGAAGTGTGCATTACTGGTACCCGCCATGCGTCTTAACCCGCACCTACTTTATGCTTGTAAGATGTCAATTTCCTGATATGATTTTGCCCCATGTCAGCACTTATACAGGCACGCCATTTACATAAAGTTTATCGCGACAACCACGCGGTCAATGATGTATCCATTGAACTACAGCAGGGTGAAATACTTGGTCTGCTGGGCCCTAATGGCGCTGGAAAATCAAGCTGCCTGCAAATGCTTTGCGGCGTGCTGGCACCCAGTGAGGGCGAAATTATTATTAATGGTGCAGACCTGCTCGAGCAGCCGAATCAGGCCAAACAATCTATAGGTTACCTGCCGGATAAGCCGCCGCTTTATCCTGAACTCACTGTCGATGAATACCTTAATTATGCCGCTCGCTTACGCCGTGTAAAAAAATCCACCATAAACAATTTACGTGAACAGGCAATTCAACGCAGCGGCCTCGAAGACCACCACCAGCGTTTAATTGGTAACCTATCAAAAGGCTATCAACAACGTGTCGGCATTGCACAGGCCATTATTCATCAGCCTGAAATTATTATATTAGATGAACCGACCGTGGGGCTTGATCCAATACAAATGGTCGAAATCCGTAAACTCATTTTGGAGTTGGGTGAGCAGCACGGCATTATTTTATCTACCCATATCTTGCCAGAAGTTCAGGCAGTGTGTAACCGGGTACAGATGATTCACCAGGGAAAATCAGTTTTTAATAAATCCATGCGGGAACTTAAACAAACTGACAGTGCAACACTGCGACTTCAACACGCTACCGATTTGGAGGCTATAAAAAAATTACCCGGCGTCGACACAGTACAACAAAATACGCCGCACAGTTATTTAATTTCCGGCAGCCAGCTAAGCGCGTCACTGGCAGATATTAGCCGCCACTGTGTAGAAAACAACTGGGGATTAATAGAGCTTAGCCCACTAGAAAATAATCTGGAGCAGATTTTTTTAAACTTAACCTCCGGTGAAGACACACACAATAGTGAGCAGGCCGCATGATTTTAAACATTGCACTACGAGAATTACGCAGCCTTTTTTTATCGCCACTGGCCTGGATTATTCTCGGCTTCGTTCAGGGCATAATGGCCTGGAAATTTCTGGGATTTATTGATTATTTTTTCGAAATACAGGCCGAGCTCATCAAAATAAAAAACGCACCCGGGGTTACTGACTTAGTTGTCGCGCCGCTGTTTGATTTTTCCAAAGTTCTATTACTCATCATATGCCCTCTTATCACCATGCGCCTACTAAGTGAGGAAAGGCAGAGCGGCTCGCTAAAGCTCTTATTATCATCACCGGTTTCCATGACTGAAATCGTTTTAGGCAAATACCTTGGCGCAGTCTTTTTTTTCAGCCTTGTTATTTTAATGATTGGCATCATGCCCTTATCACTTTTATATTCGACTGATCTGGATATGGGAAAATTTGCTTCGGGTATGCTCGGACAATTTTTAACGATCGCCGCATTCACTTCATTAGGCCTGTACATGTCATCCCTCAGCAGCCAGCCAGCAAATGCAGCCGCCGGCACATTTGGTCTGCTGATTATTTTTTTTATTATTAATATTGCAGGCAATGCAACAACCGAGGGGAATAATTTTTTCAACTATATATCCATCACCTATCATAGCATTCAAATGTTACGCGGCATTGTTAACACCGCTGATATTGCCTACTTTATTTTATTTAGTTTTGGCTTTATTTTACTCAGTATTCGCCAGCTCGATTCACAACGGTTACAGCGTTAATGAAAGTCACCCGCAAATCACAACTACAATATAAAATTCAACATATCATTTTTATTGTTTTACTCCTGGCCCTCACTGGCTTCGCCGGCTGGTTAAGCAATGAATATAATCAACGCAGTGACTGGACCTCCGGCAATCGCCACTCTTTGAGCAGCGATACGATACAGCTATTACATCAATTACCGTTTGAAATAAATTTACGCAGCTATCAGCCTGAGAACCCGGCGCTTACAACGGCAATTACTGAAATTTTAAATCGTTATAAAAACCAAAAATCTGATTTTAATTTTCAGCTCATTAATCCAGATATTTTTATTGATCAGGCTAAAGCGGACAATATCAACCGCTACGGTCAAACCATTATCGAATATAACGGTCAATTCGAACGCTTTGAAAAACTTTCTGAACAAAGCATCACGAACGCACTCATTCGATTACAGCGGGGTACTAAACCCGAAATTCTGTTTTTAAGTCAGCATGGTGAGCGCAGCATAAACGACGTATCCTCGACTGGTTACAGCCTGTTGGCAAAGCAGCTCATAAGCAAAGGCTTTATTGTCCGTGATATTAATCTTATTAAAGAAGTTTTAAACATTGATAATACCGTACTGGTATTAGGCTCAATTAATAAACCACTACTGGACAGCGAACAACAAAAAATTCTACAGTATATTGAAAATGGTGGACAGCTGCTGTGGCTACAGGATCCTGCAGTCGATAGTTCACAGTTAAAAATCGCGAAACTTTTAAATATTCATTTTATAGATGGCGTAGTAATTGATAATAATCAACAGGTGAATACTATGTTGAAATTAAGCCATCCAGCCATCATCCCCATTCTCGAATACCACCGTCACCCCATTACTGAAAAAATGCAGTACTTCACACTGTTCACTTCTGCGAGCGCTATAACACCAATCCAGCAAACTGAAAACAACTGGCTGACAACAGATCTGCTCATTACTTCATCCAGTAGCTGGTCAGAAACAGGAAACCTTGCTGAAAAAGTTGAATACAATAAGGAGGATGATTTTATTGGCCCCTTAAGCATCGGTATTGCTCAGCAACGCCAGATCACATCTGCAAAAGAAAACTTTAGTCAACGTGCGGTTATTATTGGCGATACAAATTTTATCGCAAATAACAACCTGGGCCAGGGCGCCAACCTTGATTTCATTATGAATACATTTAACTGGTTAACCGCCAATGACAAACTCATTGCCATAGCACCTAAAAATGCACCGGATTTAAAACTCAACCTGTCTGCACCGATGGCGGCCATACTCGGCCTGCTATTTTTAATTTTCTTACCCCTGATTTTCTTTATTAGTGGTGCAATCATATGGTTTAGACGGCACAAGAAATAATGAATAATAGTCGCGGCCTGTTAAATATTGGAATGGTTATTTTTTTAACCGTTTTTATTGTTATCTTCTATAACAAACAAAACACACCTGAAGACATTCAAAAATTAAGCCATCTAAATCTCGACGAAATAACCCGTATTATAATCAATCGCCCTGAAAATCAGGATATTTTATTCTTAAAAGAAAGTGATGGGTTATGGCACATGAAAAACCCCTATTCTTTGAAAGCCCATCAATTCAGGATCAATACGCTTTTAAGCCTTACACAAACCCCAGTTGAAAAAAGTTATGATATTAACTCACTGGATTTATCTCAGTATTCACTGGACAAACCGCTTGCACGTATCACCTTTAATAACACAGAAATATTATTCGGAAAAACCAACCCCCTTAATAATAAGCGTTACTTTCTTGCTGAAAACAAGCTTGCACTTATTAATGATCAACTGTATCCACTGGCCAGCGCCCAGGCTTCCAGCTTTATTAGCCTCGATTTATTACCTGAAAACTATTCTATTACAAAAATTCATACTCCGGTCGTCAACCTGTTACTTGACAGGGATAACAACTGGATTAATGCGCCGAACAATACCTCTAAATTAAAATTAAATGCTGATCAAATTCAGTCATTGCTACAACACTGGAATAAAGCCCAGGCATTTGCCGTGCATAAGTATTTACCTCGAAAAAATCTTGGCCAAATTGAAATCAGCTCCGCCAACAAAAACCTGGTTTTCCAGATAAGCGATGACGACCCCTGGCTAATCCTGGCATTACCCGAATTAAATATTGAATACCATCTGGATAATTCACTCAAAGCGCATTTGTTCGGAAGCACGAGCGTGGATCAACCTGATGCCTGAACTACCTGAAGTTGAAACCTCACGCCGTGGCATAGAACCTTATATACTAAATAAAAAAGTCACTGATGTAATTATTCGTCAGAAGCAACTGCGCTGGCCAATTCCCGCTGGCCTAAAAAAACAGCTTGTCAACCAGAAAATTCAATCTGTAGATCGCAGGGGTAAATATATTTTGCTGCGCAGCTCGGAGGGCACCGTTATTTTGCACCTGGGCATGTCCGGCAGTTTACGCATCTTAAATAAGTCCGTCAGCGCGGAAAAACACGATCATTTTGATATTTGCTTTAGTCACAACAAAGTACTACGTCTGCGTGACCCGCGTCGCTTCGGCGCTGTGTTATGGACTAAATCAGACCCACTGTTACACAAACTCATAAAAAACCTGGGTCCTGAACCACTTGAAAATGAATTCACAGCTGACTATTTATATGAACAAAGTCGCAATAGAAAAGTCGCCATTAAAACATTCTTAATGAATAGCCATATTGTGGTGGGTGTCGGTAATATTTATGCCAATGAATCTTTATTCGCGGCGGGCATCAACCCTAAACGTGCTGCCTGCAATATTTCCCTGGCGCGCTATCGCAAACTGGTACCGGCCATTAAGTCAATATTAAGCAGCGCTATTGAGCAAGGTGGCACCACCCTTAAGGACTTTATAAATGAAGATGGAAAGCCCGGATATTTTCAACAAACCCTTGCGGTTTATGGGCGTGATACCGAAGGATGTATCCATTGTGGCAATGCCATTAAAAAAATAGCTCAAGCTCAGCGTTCTACTTTTTACTGTAGTCATTGTCAAAAATAGTTATAATTATTTTACTTTGTTTAACGCGAGACACTAATGATGCAAAAAAAACGTCGCTCTTACGACTGGGGACAAATTATAGGCGCAATTATTTTTATCGCTTTGTTTATTGGACTGATAATACTGGGGCTATCTTCTGAGACAGACAGTCAGTTTGATAACAGCTTCTTTGAAGATGTTAGTAAAGCCATGAAGGAACAATAATTAAAATAAAAAATACCTGCCATTAACAGGCAGGTATTTTAACTTTTGCTCTGATACTTCCGTCAATTTAGACGACAGATTAAAGCTTATCCGCTTCAGATGCCAGGTACTCAGCAACACCATCGGGAGATGCATCCATACCCTTATCGCCATCTTTCCAACCAGCCGGGCAAACTTCGCCATGCTCTTCGTGGAATGCTAGCGCATCAATCATTCGTAACATTTCATCAATATTACGACCCAGCGGTAAATCATTAACCACCTGGTGGCGAACAACGCCATTAGTATCAATTAAAAATGAACCACGGAAAGCAACGCCCGCATCTGGATGTTCAACATCATATGCCTGACAAATTTCGTGCTTAACATCTGCAACCAGAGAGTAACCGACCTGACCAATACCACCATCATTAACAGCCGTGTTACGCCATGCATTGTGTGAGAATTGAGAATCGATAGACACACCAATCACTTCTACATTGCGTTTTTTAAACTCTTCCAGACGATGATCAAATGCAATCAGCTCTGATGGACATACGAAAGTAAAGTCCAGCGGGTAAAAGAACACAACCGCATTTTTACCTTTCGTTGCACTTTTAAAATTAAAATCTTCAACAATTTCGCCATTACCTAAAACTGCTGCTGCAGTGAAATCTGGCGCTTCGCGACCGACTAGTACACCCATGATGGTATCCTTTTAATTTGTATTTAATATCTGAACCCGTAAGATAAAGTGATTGCAAAAAAATTCAAGTTAATTCAATGAATTCAGCTTAAATTATTTCTATTAAGTTAATAGATTATATCAATAGGCCCTGCTCTGTCTTACCCCGCCCAGTGTTTAACTGTGGCGTTAATCAAAAAGACTGTACACTTTCCAGGGGTTTGATTCAGTGCCGCAATAACGATTATTTCGCCTTCGGTCTAAACGCTTTTATAACGGCTTCGTTGACCTGCAGAAACGGCCCTTCAATTAAATCCACACAATAGGGAATCGCGGGGAACACCGCATCAAGACACTCACGAATCGACTTTGGTTTACCGGGTAAATTTACGATTAAGCTCTTACCACGAATACCGGCGGTTTGTCGCGACAAAATAGCGGTGGGCACATATTGCAAACTCACCTGTCGCATCAATTCACCAAAGCCTGGCATCATTTTTTCGCATACCGCTTCAGTGGCTTCCGGTACCAGGTCTCTTGGTGCGGGCCCAGTGCCACCGGTGGTGACAATTAAACAACAACCTTCATTATCAGCCATTTCAATCAGGGCTTCTTCAACGCCCGCCTGGTCATCCGGAATCACCTTATAAACAGGCTGCCATTCAGACATTAAATAATCATTCAGGGTATCAATAATGGCCTGCCCGGAAAGGTCTTCATATACTCCGGCACTAGCACGATCAGAAGCCGTTAAAATGCCTATTTTAATTTCACTCATAAGAAAACCTGCTTTAAAATTTTTAAGCTTGAATTATATCAAAGTTTAAATTTATTTAATTTTTTCATATTTCAACTAAACTCAATACTATGAGTAAGCCCACCGATATTGAATTAAAAACCGCCCTGATTGCAGCCACCACTATGAAGGAGCACAATAAAGACCCATTTTTCCTGGCAAAATCACTGCTCAATCACAACTTTCGCCTGCAGAATTATGAGGAGTTACTCAAAGCCGCAGATCACTATATTAATCACGGGCAGGCAGAACAACAGCGTATGCAGTTAATGAGATGTATTGAAAAAATCAAAGATATGGAATCCCACACAGCGAATATTGATAAGCAGGATTTTGGGCTGGAATAGTTTTTATTGATATTTTAACCACTGACATCCCCCCTTCAGAATCCTAACTATTTTAATCTAATCACTTTAGCCAGTCCTTCTCCACGCTCATCTGAAGCCGCGCTCATTTTTTCAGTTTGTTTATCCCAGATCACTAGCTGCATGTTGCCCCAGCGATTCTTTGCAGGCTTTAGGATATGATTTTTATTTTTTAAACCCAACAGTACATCACCACTAAAAGCCCCGGGCTCATAGGAAACATTATCGGGTAAGTACTGATTGTGAAACCTTGGACCATTAACAATTTTTTCTGCATCTTCGCCAAAATAAAACCGAAGACTTCCCAGCAATACCATGGTAATTATTTTACTGCCCCCTGGCGTCCCGATGACAGCCAGCCTGTCGTCGGTTTCCAGAAAAGTCGGGGTCATACTTGATAACATGCGCTTACCTGGCTCAATGGCATTGGCTTCGGCACCCACTAAACCGTATGCATTGGCAACACCGGGCTTGGCAGAAAAGTCATCCATTTCATCATTCAGCAATACTCCGGTTCCCGGCGGCACAAAACACGAGCCAAACGGATAATTAATTGACAGGGTTGCGGACACACGGTTGCCCTCATGATCAATCACTGAAAAGTGCGTTGTGTCTCGACTGTTATTTTCGTGCACGACACCGGGCAATAATGAACTGGGCATTGCCTTATTTGGGTGGATGGTTGCGGCCAGGCCCGCTGCATAATTTTTATTAATTAATCGCTCAACCGGCACCGCAACAAAATCCGTATCGCCTAGAAACTGAGCTCGATCACGATAAGCACGGCGCATAGCTTCTATCGCCAGATGAATTGCATTGGTTTTTTCCAGACCACTTAGTGAATAAAATGAAAGCTGATTCAACATTTCAACCAGTGCTATTCCACCGGATGATGGGGGTGCAGCGGAGGTGATTTTCATTTCATGGAACTGCCCGGTTATCGGTTTGCGTTCCACTACAAAATATTTTTTAAAATCTTCTTCACTCCAGATCCCGCCCGCATTATTGGTACCCTGGATGAGCTTTTTAGCGACCTCACCCCGATAAAATCCCGCTGAACCTTTCTCAGCCATCGCCGTTAAAGTGTTGGCCAGATCTTCCTGCTTAATAATGTCTCCATCATTGGGCACTTTATTGTCTTTTAGAAAAATCTTTGCCGCAGCGGGTGATGCTCTTAAGGCTTCTAAACGAAAACCCGCCATGCGCCGGTAGTGGGGTGTTACTTTGAAGCCGTTTTTTGCATAGGCGATAGCCGGTTGTAAATTTTGTTTTAGACTGAGCTTGCCATATTTTTTAGTCAGATGCTCCAACCCTGCAGGCACACCGGGGATACCCGCGGACAATGCACCATCGATAGAGGCACCACGAATAACATTACCCTTTTCATCCAGATACATATCACGATGCGCTTTTAGGGGGGCTTTTTCCCGGCCATCAACCATGGTTTCAAAACCATCACTGCTGCGATGCAATAACCAGAAGCCACCCCCACCAATCCCCGAACTATAGGGCTCTACAACCGCCAGTGCCGCACTAATAGCCACCGCCGCATCAAATGCATTGCCACCTTCAGCCAGTATTTTTTCTCCGGCCTGGGTTGCTAGTGGATGCGCTGTAGCGATGCCCGCGGCTGCAAACACCTGGTTTGAAATAAAGAATAATACGATTGCTAAGATCTGTTTCATTTTAGTGGCCTTTTTAAAGAGCAGCTTAAAACTTAAAAAAAAGGCTCCAAACAGGAGCCTCTTAACAACGAAGAAACCAGGCTACTCGCCGGTAAGCTTCTTATATTTTTCCATCAGTTCATCCTGACTCTCAACATGATCGGGGTCTTTGGGTATACAGTCTACCGGACACACCTCTACACACTGGGGTGTATCATAATGCCCGACACACTCGGTACATTTGGTTGGATCTATTTCATAAATCTCATCGCCGGCTTCAATTGCCTCATTGGGACATTCCGGTTCGCATACATCACAGTTAATGCACTCGTCAGTAATGATTAATGCCATTTTTTAGCCCTACATTAAATTTTTAAAAATCTCACACAATGGGTTTAGCACACCCCCATTATGCTGAAGAATATATTAGCGGATGATTATACCCTATTACGGAAATTTTCGCCCTTACTTGCAGCATGTCTTTATGATCTGTACTTCTCGCTTAAAGCGTCGACCACTCGCGGGTTCACAAACTCAGACACATCGCCGTTATGGGAGGCAATTTCCTTCACCAGTGAGGATGATATGAAGCTGCTTTTTTCAGAGGGTGTCAGAAACAGGGTCTCGATTTGCGGATCTAAATGCCGATTCATACTCGCTAACTGCATCTCAAACTCAAAATCCGACACCACGCGTAGTCCCCGTAGAATCACATTGGCCTGGCGCTTGCGTACAAAATCCACCAATAAATCCGAGAAACCACAAATTTCAACGTTATCATGTTGGGCCAGTACCTGTTTTGCAAGCTCAATCCGGTGCACCAAATCAAATAAGGGCGCCTTTGAGGGGCTTGCCGCGATAGCGACGATAACCTTATCAAACAGGCCGGATGCTCTACCAACCAGATCACTATGGCCATTGGTGATGGGATCAAAGGTTCCTGGGTAAACGGCGACCACTGCTGACATGTTGTTCCTCGATTATGCATTTAAATGAATTATTTATATTAATGGCCGGGCAAGCCGATCGCAACCAACACGGCCTGAAATCAAGCCACCTGAACATTTCGCCTGACCAGATAATACCCCACCTGCCCGGCTTTTTTCTCACGCACCACCGTCCAGCTTTGCGGAAGCCTGGGCAAGTCCTGTTTGCGATTCATTTCCAGGTAAATACAGGCATGCTCAGATAAGCACTCCTGGGCTTCGAGCAACTCACAGGCCTGCACCAGATATTCGCTATTAAACGGCGGATCAATAAACACCACGTCAAAACGTCGTACTGGTTCAGTCATTGAATTTAACCAGCTCATTGCATCCGTTTGCAACAGCTGCACCTGCTCAGCTTTTAGCGTTTGAATATTTTCGCGTAAAATTTTAGCCGCCTGACTTTGGGTTTCCAGCATAATAACACTGGCTGCTCCCCGTGATGCCGCTTCAAATCCCAGCGCACCACTACCGGCAAATAGATCTAAACAATGTGCGCCGGGCACATCATTTTGTAACCAGTTAAATAACGTTTCTCTCACCCGGCTAGTCGTGGGCCGCAGGCCGGGTAAATCCGCCACTGGCAATAAGCGGCTGCGCCATTGACCCGCAATGATCCGCAACGAGCTATCGGCGGAAGATTTTTTCTGTTTTTTTGATTGCGCCATCATTAAGTCAATTATTTATTATTTACTTTCACTCTTTGCACCCACAATCACTGTTAGCATTTTTTGGGGGTGAATTCTGCGTTTTAAAGCATCATCCACTTTCGCCTTAGTTTGCTGATTCACATGCCCGACAAACGTATCCAGGTAATCCAGCGGTAATTTATAAAAACCGATGACCGATAAATATTCAGCAATTTTTTTATTACTGTCTATTCGCAACGGAAAACCCCCGCTAATATTTTTCAAACTATCACCCAACTCATCCTCATCAGGTCCCTTCGAAACATATTTTTCCAGCTCTGAATGAATAATTTTCATGGCTTCGTCCAGCTGGTCATTACGTGTTTTTAAACCAATCTGAAAGGGCCCCTTTGCCCGCATCGGCGAAAAATAACTGTAGGTACTGTAAGCCAGGCCACGCTCCTCGCGCACCTCATGCATAAGGCGCGAACCAAAGCCACTGCCACCAAAGGCATGGTTGGCCAGATACAGGGCATAATAATCTGCATCGCCCCGAGCCAGGCCAGGCTGCCCCATTAGCACCGTGCTCTGTCTTGACGGAAAATCAATATGAATGGTTTTGGCCTCGCTCAAAGGCTTAACTTCCGGCAATGCTTTAGCGTGTTCACCCGACGGGAGTTCCGCGATTAAATCCTCGGCTATTTCTTTTGCCTCATCGGTACTCAGCTGACCCACAATGGCGATGACCGCATTTTTACCCACATAATATTTTTTATAAAACGCCTGCAGGTCTTTTACTTTCAACTGCTGTAAACTTTCTTCTGTACCCGTGCTTGGTTGTGCATAAGGATGATCACCATAGAGTTCTTCAAAAAACCGTAATGAGGCAATAGTGCCCGGGGATTGCTTACCTGCTTTTACAGAAATTTTTAATCGTTCTAACTCGCGTTTAAAAGACGCTTTATTAAAATCTGGAAAACTTAAAATATTTTTCAGATTCATTAACGCGGGCCGCAAATATTTATCGTCGCGTAAACTGCGCATATTTAACCAGGCCATATCTTTTAATGCGCCGTTACCAAATGAAGCCCCCACCGCTTCAAATTTTTCCGCCAGTATCTGAGCATCATCACCCGCGGCGCCTTCCGCCAGTAACCCATTCGTCATGAGCGCGGTACCCGCCAAACCCGCCTTAGCAGTAGCACCCGGACCTGAAGAAAGCGCAGCGGCGTCACGTGCACTGCCCGCATCAAACACAATACGTACATCAACCATTGGGATGTCTTCAGAGGGTACAAAATAAACCTGTGCACCATTTTTTGTTTGCCAGTGCTGAATTTGTGGCGACGCACCGACTGCACTGACAAACAAAAGACCGACAAGTAAACCTGTTATTTTACTGTTCATTATATTTTTACTAATTAATGTTTTTATATTTATTAATGCTATTTTATTGCCCATGACGACCTCCTGCGGCACGATGAACTCCCTGCTTTGTTGCATCGATCGGTTGCGGATCTAACACCGCCACCGTCAGGCCATCATCTGTTAAATATTTTTTGGCTACGGCCTGCACCTGTTGTGCAGTAACCTGCTGGATTTTTTTCAGGTACTCATCTTTTTTCTGCCAACCCACGCCCACTGTTTCCAGTGTCCCTAGCTGCATTGCCTGATAAAAAACCGAATCTTTTTCATACACCGACGAAGCCATAACCTGCGCTTTTACCCGGTCAAGTTCCTGCGCTGAGGGAGCTGTAGTCTGAATGTTTTTAATCTGTTCTTTAATCGCCATTTCCAGTTCTTCAACCGTATGCCCTGCGCGGGGAGAACCGTCAAATAAAAACAATGTTTGTTGGCGAGCGTAGGGGTCGTATCCCGCACCTGCAGAAGAAGCGATTTCTTTTTCCCGCACCAGTTGATGACTTAATCGGCTACTCTGACCGCCATCGAGAACACCGGCCAGTACTTCCAGCGCATAAATATCCGCAGTATCTTTTTGCTCTTTAAGTAAGGTTTTTAAAACCGGCACTTTATACCCCATCAACAAATAGGGCACCTTCGCAGGCACTTTAACGATGATGCGCCGCTCCCCCTTCTGTGCAACTTCGCGACGTGGTTTTGGGGGCGTTATTTTGGAAGGCTTTAATACTCCAAAATATTTTTCTGCCCAGGCTTTTACCTGTTGTGGATCAACATCACCCGCCACAACCAGCGTTGCATTATTGGGCGCATACCAGGTTTGATACCAGTCACTTAAATCACTTAACTGCATACTGTCCAGGTCTTCCATCCAGCCGATGATCGGTTGCTGGTAACTGGAATTAATAAACGCCGCGGCATTGAACCGCTCATAGGTTAAGGCACTCGGATTGTCATCGGTACGCGAGCGGCGCTCTTCCTTTATTACTTCAATTTCCTTTTTAAATTCGTCTTCACTGAGTTGCAGGTTGCGCATACGATCCGCTTCATTGCGCAGACAAAGCTCTAAACGATCACTGGAAATGCGTTGAAAATAAGCGGTGTAATCTTTGCCGGTAAATGCATTTTCACTACCGCCATTGGCCGCAATAATTTCTGAAAACTCTCCGGGTTTTAATTTTTTTGTACCTTTGAACATCATGTGCTCAAGCGCATGGGATACACCGGTCACCCCGGCAAACTCATAGGAGCCACCCACCTTGTACCACACCTGTGACACCGCCACCGGTGAGCGGTGATCGGGCTTGACCAGCACTTTCATGCCATTGCTCAACATAAAACTGTACACACCTGACTCACTCGCCTGGCTTTCTGGTCCCGTATTTTTCGACTCCCCGGCTTGCTCAACAATTGCGTTTGCAGATTGCGATGTCGGGTTTGACTGACATGCGACGAGCACCATCAGTATTGCATTCAACACGATTGCTGTGCTGATTTTCTTTAAATTCATTCACTTTGCCCTTAAAAATTTTTATCTCCCACTTTTCAATATGAGAGTAAAGAGAGTTGCATCTTCAACCACCCGAAGATTCTCGACTTACTGGCCTCACTACAGCACCAATCTGTTTTATTCCCCTCTTTGATTTCTAAAGGAGGCCTGCGATCAGCGCTTTGCTGTTCACACGGTGTTGAAGAATAATGACCAGAATACTTAACCTGAGTTCCTCGCGATGATAGGATAAGCGCCTCCTGATACACAAGTCATTTATAAATTATGTTTGGTTTTTTACGCCCCAAAAAAGAAAAATCTGAAGTTACACCGGAAACCGTCAGTCAGACCGCCACTGAAACGGATGAGTCTTTGCCAGATAGCGCCTCATCACCCGGCGTAAAATCCGGCGCCTCGTTTACGCCCGCCGGTGCCAAGCCAGTAACAAAGAAAGAGACACCCGCAGCAAAGGCTCAGCAAAGCACTGTATCTGGACAGCCCTCTGATGGAAACGCCTCTGATAATTTAACGACCGCACCTGAAACCCAGGCTGAAAACCAGACACCCATCATAAAATCCGGCTCATCGTTCAGCCCCCCTAGTGCCGAGGACTGGGCAAAAGTTGATGAGCATGGCATGTTCAATCACCTTAAAGACAGTCTCGGTAAAACCCGCGCGGGTTTAACCGATGGTATGGCGGATCTTCTGCTCGGCAAAAAGACCATTGACGATGATTTACTTGAAGAGCTGGAAACCCGCCTGCTCAGTGCGGATGTGGGGGTTGAATCCACTACCCGCATCATTAAAGATCTCACCCGGCGAGTTTCGCGCAATGAATTAAAAGACCCAGTCGCGCTGTTTAATGCCCTGTGTGATGACATGGTGGAAATTTTACAACCGGTGGACCAGCCTCTGGTCATTGATAGCGCCAACACACCCTTTGTTATCCTGGTCATTGGGATTAATGGCGCTGGCAAAACCACCACCATTGGCAAGCTTGCAAAACGATTTCAGAAACAGGGCAAATCGGTGATGCTCGCCGCCGGTGATACTTTTCGGGCCGCGGCGGTTGAGCAGTTACAAACCTGGGGTGAGCGCAATGATATCAGCGTAGTGGCCCAGGGTACCGGTGCAGATTCCGCTTCGGTTATTTATGACGCCATTGAATCCGCCAGCTCAAAAAATATTGATGTGGTGATTGCCGACACCGCTGGACGCCTGCACACACAGGACAACTTAATGGATGAGCTGATCAAAATTAAGCGTGTCATGGGCAAGCTGGATAACACCGCCCCCCATGAAACCCTGTTAGTGATGGATGCGGGCTTCGGCCAGAATGGCTTAATCCAGGCCCAACAATTTAATCAGGCCATGGGATTAAGCGGGCTGGTTTTAACCAAACTCGATGGCACCGCAAAAGGCGGCATTTTATTTGCCATTGCGGAAAAACTCCGCACCCCGATACGCTTTATCGGGGTTGGCGAAGGTATTGACGATTTACGCGAGTTTCACGCGGTTGAATTTGTGGATGCGCTACTGGATAAAGAGCCCGATGAACAACAGGAACCGTAAAATGAAATTACCTGTTATTGCGCTCGCGACTTTTTTTCTGAGCGCCTGCATGATATTCACCTCCGATGACCCAAACTCTCTGGCGTTTACTATTCCTGCGGGCTCAACTATTACCCTCAATAAAAAATTAGACGTTGCCTCTGGTAATACCCATGTTGTTATTCAAAATGGCAAAGTGGTTCGTGAAAAGGAAAAGGATTTATATCACGTCAGTTGTCGCTTCGAGATGAGAGCTTTTGGCCCGCGTACCGTTGAACCGGATACGTTCAATATTCGTCGCACCGAGGAAGGCCAGGAGCAGGCATCCGGCCCAACGATTTTGCGTTACTCCACTGAAATATATTTACACTCGGATCATAATTCCGACATTATTAAACTGGACTGCTCCACCTGGGGTGACAGACTTGATGGCAGCTTTCCCGTATCGGCAATACAGAAAACACTCGGGGATTATTTCCATTTCAACTTCGCACAAACAAGCCACTAGTTAATGATGATTTTATATTTTGTCGCTAAATCTTTTCAGCCTCAAAAACTTAGTGCAGAATAGCCCACATGATTCGTTTTGATAATATCTGCAAACGCTACCCGGGGGGTCATGAAGCCCTCAGCAATGTGAGCTTTCATTTGCCCCGCGGTGAAATGGCGTATCTCACCGGACACTCTGGAGCCGGTAAAAGCACATTATTAAAGCTGATTGCCCTAATTGAGCGCCCCAGTCGTGGCAATCTGGTACTCGATGGGATTAACCTGAGCAGCGTAAACAATAGCAAGGTCCCCTACATTCGCCGTAATATCGGCATTATATTTCAGAACCATCATCTGCTTTATGACCGCACGGTTTTTGATAATGTGGCCCTGCCCTTAATCATCGCCGGCTTTCAACACCGGGAAATTGGCAGCCGGGTGCGCGCTGCTTTAGATCAGGTGGGTTTATTGAATAAGGAAAAATCTGCCCCGATTACCTTATCCGGTGGTGAGCAGCAGCGCGTTGGCATTGCCCGGGCAATTGTTCACAAGCCCGGTTTATTACTGGCGGATGAGCCCACGGGTAATCTGGACCCGACACTGTCGAAAGAAATTATGGAGCTATTCGCCCGCTTCAACGATGTGGGCGTTACTGTGCTCATAGCCAGCCACGACCTGGATCTGATTAAACAGATGGGCAGCCCAGTGATTAGCCTGGATCAGGGTCAACTCTCCCATAACGACCTGGCAAGCCGCCAGCAACAAAGCGCATAGCATGGCAAAATCAGACAGCAACCAGCTCGCCAAAAGCAGCCCTTTTAAAGCCTGGGGAATTAATCACCTGCGCACACTGATTGCCAGCCTGGGGGTCATGACCCGCCAGCCCGCCGCCTCTTTTATGACCATTGCGGTTATCGCGATTGCCCTGGCGTTGCCCGCGGGAATGTTTGTGCTGCTCAATAATGCCAGTCATGTCAGTGTTGGCTGGGACAATAGCGCACAGATTTCAGTTTTTCTAAAAGCCGATGTCAGTGAGAAACAGGCTCGCCAGTTAATGGGCAAACTGCGCATCTTCGATGATGTCACTGCCGTATCAATGATTAATCGAAAGCAGGCGCTGCAGGAATTCAAAAAAATATCCGGCTTCGGCGGTGCCGTTGAAGCCCTGGGGGACAATCCACTGCCCCATGTGCTTACCATTCAACCGGTGGTAGATGAGAGTCGCCCGGATAAAATCCGACACCTGCTTAAACAGTTAAATCAGCAAAAACAGGTTGAGCTGGCACAGCTGGATTTACAGTGGGTAAAACGCCTGTTCGCCATGCTCGACATTGCCCAGCGGGCTATTTGGGTCATTGCCAGTCTGTTAGGGATTGCGGTATTACTGGTGGTGGGCAACACCATTCGCCTTGACATCCAGAATCGTCGGGAAGAAATAGAAGTCACCAAGCTCATCGGTGGCACCAATGCATTTATTCGACGACCTTTTCTCTACACGGGTCTCTGGTACGGCATTGGCGGTGGACTCTTTGCCTGGCTGCTCACCAGCCTGTCAATCAACTTACTGGATAACTCGGTCGCCCATCTGGCCAGCCTTTACAACAGCGGCTTTGAACTGCGCGGCTTAAGTTTTTCAGAGGCCATCAATATGATTGGCTTTAGCTGTTTTCTCGGGCTGGCGGGTTCGTGGATTGCAGTGGGGAGGCATTTAAGCGAAATCGAGCCAAGCTAGGTTACACTCGATCACTCCCCGCATTCCGATAAGCCGCAACAAACAAACGACTAATCGGCCTTACCTAAAGCGCTATATTGTCTATAATTGTTGAAAATAATTATAGCGATCAGACTTTTAGCTGCCCATTTTGTTTTACCAGCCAAAGTCATTAAATTATGACAATTGATTCTCAACGAGTTTTACTCATTGACCACTCCGGTACCAGCCTGGCTATAATCAGCAAGCTCATTGCCAAAAATATTCCCAATGTGACAGTCGATGTCGCGATGAATGCGGAGGAAGCCTTTCGCCTGTTAAAAGCGCATAAATACGCTCTGATCACCTCCTCTCGCAACCTCCCCGATCTTGACTGCCATAAAATGATAGACACTATCCGCGTCGAACTGTCCATTAAAAACACGCCCCTGATTGTTATTTCCGGTGAGAACACGGGTATATACGAGGAAAACATGGCTTGCCAATTAGTCAATGGCTATTTTGACAAGAAGCTGGGGCAGCAGAAACTGGTCGACTATATCTATTCATTTTTAAATACCGACCCCCCCCGCGCCATGTTAACCGGTAATATCCTTTATGTTGAAGATAGCCCGACGGTAGCACTGGCCACAAAAAACTTACTCGGTCGACACGAATACAACTACTTGCACGCGGTAGATGCGGAGCAGGCACTGCAACACATTCAGCACTCCTTTACAAAAGATCACATTCAGCCCTTCGATTTATTATTAACCGACATACAACTCGAAGGTCATATGAGTGGCCGGGATTTAATTCGTGAAATTCGCCATGGACTGGGGCTAAACTACGAGCTACTCCCCATACTGGTCACCACTTCCAGTAACCCGGAAGCCGACCCGGACAGCCTGAATCGAATTTTCTCAGCCGGAGCCAATGACATCCTTGAAAAACCGGTGAGAGAGCCGATGCTGATAGCACGCCTGAACAACCTGTTAAAACTGCGCCAGCAATACCAGCAAATTCATCAATCGGATCCACTCCTCAGCATGATTCAATAAAGATTTATATTTGACAAACCGGCGTTTTTGCCTATATTAGTGTGAACTTATGCAGCAATTAGCACTCTTAAATAAAGAGTGCTAATATTACCACCAAACTCAGGAGCTGATATGTCAAACGAACTCGTACTTGCCACTAATCATCTACCCATTTCCAGCGGTAGCCTGGATCAGTATATCCAGAATGCACAGGCGTTCCCGATGCTGACAGCGGAGGAAGAGCGTGAGTATGGTTATCGCCTGTCTGAACACGGTGACCTGGAAGCGGCGCAAAAGCTGGTTATGTCCCACCTGCGTTTCGTCATTCGTATTGCCCGTGGTTATCAGGGATACGGCCTGCCCATGGCCGATCTGGTACAGGAAGGTAATGTGGGCCTGATGAAAGCAGTTAAACGCTTTAGCCCGGATCACAATGTCCGCCTGGTGTCTTTTGCGGTGCACTGGATTCGCGCTGAAATTCATGAATACGTATTGAAAAACTGGCGTATTGTTAAAATTGCCACCACCAAAGCGCAGCGCAAACTGTTCTTTAACCTGCGTAGCTCTAAAAAGCGTCTGGGCTGGTTCAGTCAGGCTGAAGTGGAAGGCGTGGCCAAGGACCTTGGGGTTAAACCTGAAACCGTTCTCGAAATGGAATCACGCCTGAGCAATTATGATATGGCATTTGATGCTACAGCTGATGACGATGACGATGCACTGGTTGCGCCATCAAGCTACATTGCCAGCCCGACCCATGACCCAGCTCAACAGCTTGAGTCTAATGACTGGCAACAGCAACGTAATGAAGCGCTAGCCGACTCATTGAGGATGCTTGACGATCGCAGCCGCGATATTCTTATGTCCCGCTGGATGGATGAAGATAATAAAGCAACCCTGCATGATCTTGCGGCAAAGTATAATGTTTCAGCAGAACGCATACGTCAGCTGGAAAAAAATGCCATGAAAAAAATTCGCAGCAGCCTCGAAAATTAATCACCTAAAAATCCAGCGACTTTAAATAATCTAAAGTCGCTGGATTCTCAATAAGACCCTTCGCTAATGGCCGCTCTTTCAGATAAGCGTAACCACTGCACTCACAAAAATTTAAATTTTATCAAACGAAACCGTAAATTCCGTCTGTTCTAATTTTGTTGCTCTTTGCCTGGTTTTCCAGGCGTGCCCATAAACCACTTCATAACTTGCCGGAATAATTCCGTCCCTTCGAAACTGTTCGTAATGCGCAACGACCCGCTTTAATTTAGCCGGCGTAACCAGACCCTGCTCCGCATCTTTTTGCTGGTTTTTTAAAATGGTATTTGCGCCAATCGCTTTTAAATCTTTCATTACCGATATTGCATCGTTATAGGTCAGGGTCAATAAATCCATATCCATAACCGGCTCAGCCAGCCCCGCATGAATTAATGCATCACCCAGGTCATGCATATCGGTAAATTCATTGACGTGTGCATGATTATCAACCTGTGCCCAACTTTGTTTTAATTCTTTTAAGGTGTCCGGCCCAAAGCTTGAAAACATTAGCAAACCATCGGGCTTTAAAATACGTTTAAACTCTGCGAACACTTTTTTATAGTCGCACCACTGCAACATTAAACTGGAAAAAATTAAATCTACGGACTCATCTTCTAATGGAATATCTTCCGCATCCGCACAAATTAATTGCGGCTTTCGTAACCAGCTACCTTTGCTTTTAGTTTGTTTTAGCATTTCAGGTGACAGGTCTAATGAAATAATTTTGGCGTTTTTATATTTCTTTAATAAGTCCTGCGTTCCCCAGCCAGTACCACAACCCACATCCAGAACAACATCTGGTTTTAAACTGGTTAAATCCAGGCGCTCTAAAAGCTCTTTACAGACATTGCGTTGCAACACCGCTGAGGTTTCATAACAAATAGCTTTAGCATCAAAATGTTTCTGGATACGGTTTTTTTCGGTTTGACTCATTAAATTTTCTTAATCTGGTTAACTAGCTGTTTAACAAACTTTTCGGTGTGGGATAAAAAAGGCGCATGCCCAGCTTTTTCAAATACGCTAACCTGCGTTAATGTTTGCGCAAGCTCGGCTTTTACCAGGCTATCCTGCTCACCGAGAATCCACTGCAATGGCTGTTTGATTTTTGCGGGGGCCTCACGTAAATCCACCTGCTGCAAAATAGCCAGCCCCGCATCTAAACTGCGTTCATTGGGCTGCGCTTGCTGCAAAATTTTGTCTCTTAAATCGCGCAAAATCTCGCGCCCACCATCCGAGCCTTTTACCTGCAATGACAGGAAGCGGCGAATTGTACCTGAAAAATCTTTTTTCAGTGACTGGGCAAACTGATTAAATATCTCACCATCAATGCCAAAGTCGCCGTTTTCACGACTCACAAAACACGGGTTACTGCTCACCAGCAACAGGGCATCAACCGCTTTTGAACCCTCGACACCCAACTGCAAACAGGGCAGACCGCCTAACGACCAGCCAACTAACATTAATGGCTGGCCGGGCTTTTTAAGTTTATTGCACTGTGCCTGTAAGTCTTCTGTGAGATCCGCCAAGTTGCTAAACGATGTATCGGTTCTTTGGCCGTGGCCGGGTAAATCTAATGCACTGGCTTCAATCCAGTCGGGTAGTTTAGCAAGCACCGGCTGCCAGACCGTGTGATTCATTCCCCAGCCGTGAACAAACACACAACTGACTTTTCTGTTATCAAAGGTCACACTATTTCACCGTTGTTTCAATTCGTGCTAAATTGCAGCCTACTTTAATCACCCATGGGTACCTTCGTGGATTTCACTGCAGACATTATACTTATAATTACTGGCTTCGCCCTGTTCGGCTATTTACTCGGCTCGGTTTCCGCCGCCATTATTACCTGCAAAATCATGTCGCTACCCGATCCGCGCACCGTCGGCTCAAATAACCCGGGGGCCACCAATGTGTTACGCGCCGGGGGTAAAAAGGCCGCTATTATTACGTTACTGGGGGATATGTTAAAGGGATTAATTCCGGTTTTAATCGCGGTGCTACTGAAAATGCCAGACATCGTAATCGCGGCCACCGGTGTAGCGGCCTTTCTGGGTCATTTATTTCCCCTGTATTACGGCTTTAAAGGTGGCAAGGGTGTGGCCACGATTTTAGGGGTACTCATCGGCACCCACTGGATGCTGGGATTAGGCACAATTGGCATCTGGTTATTTATGGCGTTTACCCTGCGCTATTCTTCGCTTTCAGCACTGGTTGCTGCTTCAGGTTCGCCCGTGCTAGCGTGGTTTATTACGCAGTCAACCGTGATTACGAGCTGCGTGGCGTTTATGGCGGTGTTGTTAATCTGGCGACATAAAGCCAATATTCGAAAGTTACTGGCAGGGGAAGAGGATAAGATTGGCAGTAAGAAAAAAGTTGAAAGCTAATTACCCTGCTTAGGCACATCTCCATCGGGGACAGATCTTGTTTTTAAAATCTGTCCCCTGTTGTGAAACCACCAAAAGCATTACGAAGTCAGTTAGGCTACATTGTTGGTTCTTGATGGCATCACAACGGGGACAGGGCGGCAAAAAGCCGCCGACCTTTCCCCGATGGTCATGTGACAGAACAAGACACGCTCACAGTTTTACAATCTATATTCAACCTATCGCCTCCAGCTCCTCCATCGGCCATCTCGCTCTCACATTAATCGCCAGCGGCTCGGTTTCACCCGCCACCAGCCGTAAACAGCCCGCATATGCAATCATCGCCCCATTATCCGTACAGAACTCGATGCGTGGATAAAACAGCTTTCCACCCTCTTTTTCCATCATCGCCTTTAATGACTTACGTAAGCTCAGATTCGCCCCAACTCCGCCGGCAATCACCAGGGTTTTCGCACCCACCTGTTGAATCGCACGTCGGCATTTAATCGTCAGGGTGCCCACCACCGCTTCTTCGAAGGCTTTACAGATATTAGCCTGGGTTTGCTCATTCTCATTACCCTGTGCAACCTCTTTCTGCCAGGTGTTGAGACTGAAGGTTTTTAAGCCACTAAAACTAAAATCCAGCCCCGGGCGATCACACATGGGGCGGGGGAATTTGTATATCCCACTTTCGCCTTTTTCTGCCAACTTCGCCAGAATCGGGCCGCCGGGATAACCCAGCCCGAGCATTTTGGCCGTTTTATCGAAGGCTTCTCCCGCCGCGTCATCCAGGCTTTCACCCAGCAATTCATACTGGCCAATGCCTTTGACTTGCGCCAGCAGGGTGTGCCCACCGGAAACCAGTAATGCCACAAAAGGAAACTCGGGGGCGTTTTTCTCTAACATGGGCGCTAACAGATGCCCCTCCATGTGATGTACCGCCACCGCCGGAATCCCCAGCGCCATCGCCATTGCACGCCCACTACAGGCACCTACCATTAGCGCCCCCATCAAACCAGGGCCGGCTGTATAGGCAATGCCATTTAAATCAGATTTGGTAATGCCCGCCTGCTTCAGCACCTGCTCCGCCAACGGTAACAGGTAACGCACATGATCCCGCGAAGCCAGCTCTGGTACGACCCCGCCATACTCTCCGTGCAGGGCAACCTGGGAGTGCAGCACATGGGCCAACAGGCCTTTTTCCGAGTCATACACCGCTAGACCGGTTTCATCACAGGAGGATTCAATACCTAAAACAATCATTCTTTACATTATCCTGAAATTATCTGCATATTTTATTTGGTTATTATCGCACAAGGGGCTATAATCCCGCGGTTCCACGGTACCGGATTGGTACCCGTTAATAAATTTAAGATCTATTTTAGAGTGAGAGTTCTGAATGCCACAAGTAAAAGTTAAAGACAACGAGCCGTTTGACGTTGCTCTACGTCGTTTTAAACGTTCATGCGAGAAAGCCGGTATCTTAACCGAAATTCGTCGTCGTGAGTGCTATGAAAAGCCCACAACTGAGCGTAAGCGTAAAGCAGCCGCTGCTGTAAAACGTAACCTGAAAAAATTATCGAAAGAACGCGAGCGTTTAACGCGTAACCCTCATCGTCGCCGCTAATTTAATAGTACTGGGCCGCACATGAGTGATCTAAAGCAAAGCCTGACCGCAGACATGAAAGCCTCTATGAAAGGGGGCGATAAAAAACGTCTGGGAGTTATCCGACTCGTTTTAGCTGCTATCAAACAGATTGAAGTTGATGAGCGTATAGAACTTGATGATAGTCGAGTACTTGCTGTGCTCGATAAGATGGTTAAACAACGCCGCGAATCTATCAGCCAGTACAAAGAAGCCGGTAGAGACGATCTGTGGGAACAGGAAGAATATGAAGTATCGATTCTTCAAGACTTCCTGCCAGAAGCCTTAAGCGACGATGAAATTGAGCAGATGATTACAAAAGCCATCAGTGACACCGGCGCCGCCTCGATTAAAGACATGGGCAAGGTCATGGGGATTCTAAAACCCCAGATGCAGGGCCGCGCAGATATGGGCGCCGTGAGCGGAAAAATTAAAGCCCAGCTTAACGCCTGATATTTATCAGCTGGCTGATGCTGGCACGGTAATTTTATTCTCGTCATCCCCGAATGCTTCTATCGGGGATCCAGTGACTTTAAAGCCACCAGGTTCCCGGAAAACACCTGGGATCGACAATCCAAATCTGTAGAAGCTAATCCAAAACCATGACAGAACTAAAAAACGACCGTTTCCTTCGCGCACTACTAAAACAGCCTGTTGATAAAACCCCCGTCTGGATTATGCGCCAGGCAGGCCGCTACTTACCCGAATACCGCGCCACTCGCGAACAGGCCGGTGATTTCATGAGCTTGTGCATGAACCCGGATTTGGCCTGTGAAGTCACCCTGCAACCCCTACGACGTTTTGAGCTGGATGCGGCGATACTGTTTTCAGACATCTTAACGATTCCCGACGCCATGGGTTTAGGTTTATATTTTGAAACCGGCGAAGGCCCGAAATTTTCCAACCCTATTCGCAGCGCAGCGGACGTAAAAAACCTGCCGATTCCCGACCCGGAAGGCGAATTGAAATATGTAATGGATGCGGTGCGCACAATACGTCGTGAGCTAAATGGCGATGTGCCTTTAATTGGTTTTTCCGGCAGCCCGTGGACTCTGGCCACCTACATGATTGAAGGCGGCAGCAGCAAAACCTTCAGTAAATCCAAAACCATGCTGTTTAATGACCCGGCTCTTGCCCACCAGTTATTAAGTAAAATTGCAGAATCGGTTACCAGTTATTTAAATGCGCAGATTGCTGCCGGCGCTCAGGCTGTGATGATTTTTGATACCTGGGGTGGCAACTTAAATCCTGAAATGTACCGTCTGTTTTCTTTAGACTACATGCAAAAAATTGTAAATAACCTCACCCGCGAAGCCGACGGTCGACAGGTACCCGTGATTTTATACACCAAGGGCGGCGGCCAGTGGTTAAATGCCATGGCAGACACCGGTTGTGATGCGCTGGGCATAGACTGGAGCACCAGCATTGCGGATGCAAAAGCCCAGGTTGGTGATCGAGTAGCACTACAGGGAAATATGGACCCGAACACACTTTACGCTTCACCAGAAGTGATCCGTGAAGAAGCCGCCAAAATTCTTAAAGCTTTTGGCAGCGGTGAAGGCCATGTGTTTAATTTAGGGCACGGCATTACGCCGGATATTAATCCCGAGCACGTAAAAGTGCTGGTAGACTCGGTACATGAACTGAGTGAGCAGTACCATAAATAATCGCCACCCGTTGTCAATCAAAGCAGCCCGGTATTGCCTGGCTGCTTTTTTTTTGCTTATGACTTTTAACTTCTTATAACGTAAAATCCCACAAAATTTAATTTCTTTCACGTTAAGGATTGCTTCGAATGATCAACAAATGTCTCTACCCGGTGGCTGGCTACGGCACCCGATTTTTACCCGCGACCAAATCTATTCCCAAAGAAATGCTACCGGTCGTAGACAAGCCCTTAATTCACTACGCCGTGGAAGAAGCCTTAAATGCCGGCATGGCTCACAATGCCTTTGTTACCGGCCGTGGCAAACACTCCATCGCCGATCATTTTGATATTAGCTACGAAGTTGAAAACGAAATTTCCGGCACTGGTAAAGAAGCCAAACTCACTGATATACGCAATCTACTGGACAACTGCACCTTCACCTACACCCCGCAAAAAGAAATGAAGGGCCTCGGCCACGCGGTACTGGCGGGCAAAAATATGATTGGTGACCAGGCCTTCGGCGTCATTCTAGCAGACGACCTGTGTATCACCGAGCCAGGGGAAGATAGTGTAATGAAGCAGATGGTAGCGCTTTACAACCAGTTCCGCTGCTCCATTATTGCCATTGAAGAAGTCCCCAAAGAAAACATCAGTAGCTATGGCGTGATTGATGGCGAGATGATTAGCGATAATATTTATCGCGTAAACGACATGGTAGAAAAACCTCCTGCAGACAAGGCCCCCAGTAACCTGGCCGTGATTGGCCGCTACATTCTCACCCCGGATATTTTTGAATTATTACGAGATGTTAAACCCGGTGCCGGCGGAGAAATTCAGCTGACCGATGCCATTAAGGAGCAGGCCAAAAATGGCTGCGTGATGGCGTATAAATTTAAAGGCCGGCGCTTTGACTGTGGCAGTGTCGAAGGATTTGTTGAGGCAACAAACTATTGTTTCGAGAATATTTTTAAGAAGAGATAACACACCACTGGGAATTAGGTCCCCCCCCCATTGAGGCAAATCACCACCCCAGATCCCTCTTTTTAAGCGGCCTGGGTAAAATCATAGCTGTTTTTGCTTTTAATTGTGCCCATTCGCGCTCAAATGCACTAAAAAAGCTTTTATCTTCCACGCACAATTTCTTTGTTTTACCCCTCATTTCCTGTAAAATACCCGACCCCTTGTCCGACCCCCCGCGGTTTCTGCGGTGATTTTCCGGATAGCTAAATTGATGAAATACCTGACAAAATCTATGTATTTAACAGGTATTAAGAGGCAGGTAATGAGTTCTAATAACAACATCTTCAATCAGTACACACGACCCGACAAGCATGGCCTATATGACCCTGCCAATGAAACGGAAAACTGTGGTGTAGGTTTTGTAGCCCATATTAAAGGCCAGGCCAGCCATCAAATTGTAGAAGATGCGGACCATATACTGCGCCGCATGGTGCACCGTGGCGCTTGTGGCTGTGAAGCGAACACCGGTGACGGTGCGGGCATTATGACCAGCCTGCCCTACGCATTTCTAAGACGCGTTGCAAAAGATGATTTAGGTGCAGACCTGCCTGAAAAAGGCCAGTACGCCGCGGGCAATGTCTTTTTACCCCAGGATGAAGCGGAGCGCGAGCAGTGTAAAAACCTGCTGAATGAGCTGATTGAAAAATCTGGCCAGAAACTGATTGGCTGGCGCTTACTACCGGTTGATGCGGATAAGGCTGATATTGGACCCACTGCCCGATTAGCACAACCCCATATGGAGCAGCTATTTGTGGCCGCGGCTAACGGGGTTTCAGCCGAAGATTTCGAGCGTCAACTGTATGTGGTGCGCAAAGAGGCTGGACACACAATTCGCAACAACGAGAAAATCAAAGAACGCGAGCTGTATTACGTGTGTTCTTTGTCAACCAAAGTCATTGTTTACAAAGGCATGCTAAACCCTGATCAAATGATGCCTTTTTACACTGATCTGGGCGCTGAAGACTTTACGGCGCATCTGGCAATGGTGCATTCACGTTTTTCCACCAACACCTTCCCCTCATGGGATCGTGCGCAGCCCAAGCGTTTTATGAGCCACAACGGCGAAATTAATACCCGCCTGGGCAATGCTAACTGGATGAGCGCACGTGAAGGTACGGCAAAAAGTGATTTATTTGGCGAAGATATCAAGCGTGTTTTACCGGTTATTGAACCGGATGTATCCGACTCCGGCAGCTTCGACAATGTTTTAGAGTTTTTATTAATGGGTGGTCGCTCACTGCAGGAAGCGGTGATGATGATGGTACCGGAAGCCTGGCAGAACGATGCCAGCATGACAGAAGAAAAACGCGCATTTTACGAATACCAGTCTGCATTAATGGAGCCCTGGGATGGCCCAGCGTCGATTGTATTTACCGACGGTCGTTACATTGGCGCAACCTTAGATCGAAATGGCCTACGTCCCAGCCGTTATTATTTAACCCATGATGACCGGGTAGTAATGGCATCGGAAGTAGGGGTTTTACCCATTGATGCGGACAATGTAAAACTCAAGGGCCGCCTGCAACCAGGTAAAATGTTTCTGATCGATTTCGACCAGGGCCGCATGATCCCCGATGAAGAGGTCAAGCACGAATTTGCATCCAAGCAGCCCTATCACCAGTGGCTGTCCAACCAGCGCATTGCCCTGTCTCAGCTTGAGCCAAAGCAGGAAACCCATGGTTTTTACCCGGACACCTTATTGGAACGTATGCGTGCCTTTGGCTACACCTCTGAAACCATGCAGTTCATGTTATTGCCGCTAGTCAAAGAAGGCCGCGATCCTGTGGGTTCCATGGGTAATGATGCAGCACTGGCCTGCATGTCTGATAAATCGCGGATGATTTATGATTACTTCAAGCAGTTGTTTGCCCAGGTAACCAACCCGGCGATTGATTCCATTCGTGAAGAAGTGGTTATGTCTTTGCAATGCTACATTGGCCCGGAAAAAAATATTCTGGAGTCATCGGAGGAACATGCGCACCGTTTATTAGTGCCCCATCCGATTATCACTAACGAAGAATTAGCCTCACTTAAACATATTGATTTTCGTGGCTGGACAACGGCAACCCTGGACATGACCTATGACAGGTCTGAAGGCACCGCCGGTTTATCCAGCGCAATTGACCGTTTATGTGCGCAAGCAGAACAGGCAATTACCGATGGTCACAGTTTAATTATTTTATCTGACAGAAATATTTCCTCAGATCGAATCCCGGTAAGTGCGTTGCTGGCAACCGGTGCTGTTCACCAGCATTTAGTGCAAAAACATTTGCGTACGCGCATTGGTTTAGTGCTGGAAAGTGGTGAGGCCCGCGAAGTTCATCACCATTGCCTGCTAACCGGTTACGGCATCGATGCCATCAACCCTTACCTGGCATTCGAAGCATTATGGGATGCGCGGCGCAAAGGCCTACTGGAAAACGACAGCCACGACACTGATGATAAAATTGTTGAAGGCTACCGAAAGTCTGTTGGTAAAGGCATGTTTAAAGTATTTGCGAAGATGGGTATCTCCACTTTGCAGTCTTACAAAGCCGCGCAAATTTTTGAAGCTGTGGGTTTAGCTGATGAAATTGTGACCCGCTGCTTTGAAGGAACCGCCAGCCGAATTCAGGGCGTGGGTTTTGATGTGATTGCAGAAGAATCTATGCGTCGCCACGCCTTAGGTTATGATGACAATCATGTTTCAATTTTACCCAATCAGGGCGATATGCACTGGCGCGCCAAAGGCGATAGCCATATGTGGAACCCACAAAGCATTTCAACTTTGCAGCAGGCAGCGCGTAGCGATGATAAAAATGCCTACGAAAAATTTGCAGCCCTGGCTAACGAAGACACAAAGAAATGCACACTACGGGGCATGTTAGATTTTAAATTTGACGACAGCCAGTCAATTGACATCAGCGAAGTTGAAGAAACTAAAGAAATTGTCAAACGTTTCGCAACCGGTGCGATGAGTTTTGGTTCCATCTCACCCGAATCACACGAGTCTTTAGCCATTGCCATGAATCGCATGGGTGGTAAATCCAATACCGGTGAAGGCGGCGAAGATGATGCTCGCTGGACGCCTGAAGCAAACGGTGACTCACGTCGCTCTGCCATCAAGCAGGTTGCCTCTGGTCGTTTTGGTGTCACTATTAATTATTTAACCAATGCGGATGAGCTGCAAATTAAAGTATCACAGGGCGCTAAGCCAGGTGAAGGTGGCGAGTTACCCGGTACAAAAGTTGATGATTTAATTGCGCGCCTGCGTCACTCAACGCCGGGTGTGGGTTTAATCAGCCCACCACCACACCATGATATTTATTCAATTGAAGATTTGGCGCAGCTGATTCACGACTTAAAAAATGCCAATCGTTCTGCACGCATCTCGGTTAAGTTAGTAGCGGAAAACGGTGTTGGTACTATCGCTTCCGGTGTGACCAAAGCACACGCGGATCACATTGTTATTGCGGGTCACGATGGCGGCACCGGTGCATCCCCCATCACCTCAATTAAGCACGCTGGTTTACCGTGGGAATTGGGTGTAGCAGAAACACACCAAACACTGGTAATGAATGATTTGCGTTCACGGGTCATTATTCAGACTGATGGCCAGATGAAAACCGGCCGCGATGTGGCCATTGCCGCCTTACTCGGTGCAGAAGAATACGGTTTTGCCACCGCACCATTAATCACCATGGGCTGTATTATGATGCGCAAGTGTCATTTAAATACCTGCCCGGTGGGTATCGCAACTCAGGATAAAGAGCTGCGTAAAAAATTCACCGGCAAACCTGAGCATGTTGTGAATTATTTATTCATGGTGGCTGAAGACCTACGTAAAATTATGGCGCAACTGGGCTTCCGTACCATTAATGAAATGATTGGTCGCGTTGACCGTTTAGAGCAAACGGATGACTCTGAACACTGGAAGCAGAGCGGTATTGATTTGGCGATGCTATTAACCCCGGCGGAAAAACCCCATGAAAATGTCGGTGTTTACCAAACCCTGCAACAGGATCACGGCCTGCAGGCTGCGCTGGATAATCAGTTAATTGAATTGTCCAAAGCAGCCCTGGAAAATGGCGAGAAAGTAAATATTGAATTACCCGTCATTAACACCAATCGTGTTGTGGGCACCATGCTATCCAATGAGGTTGCTAAAAAATACGGCGCCGAATTATTAGCGGATGACACAATCAACATTAAGCTAACCGGTTCTGCGGGACAGTCTTTAGGTGCATTTTTAGCCAAAGGTATTTCCATTGAAGTAGAAGGCGACGCAAACGATTACGTAGGCAAAGGTTTAAGCGGCGGTCGCGTTGTTGTAGCTCCCGCTATAAACGCCACGTTTGTTGCCGAAGAAAACATCATTGTGGGCAATGTTTGCTTATATGGTGCAACCTCCGGCGAAGCTTATTTTCGCGGCATCGCCGCTGAACGTTTCTGTGTAAGAAACTCGGGGGCCACTGCGGTGGTTGAAGGTATCGGTGATCACGGCTGTGAATACATGACCGGTGGCCGTATTGCGGTTTTAGGTTCAGTAGGACGTAACTTTGCTGCGGGCATGAGTGGCGGCATCGCCTATATCTGGGATCACATGGGCGACCTTGCTACCAAATGCAATATGGGCATGGTGGCGCTAGAAACGGTTAGTGCAAGTGAAGATATTACTGAACTGAAAACCATGATTGAAAACCATCTTAAGTACACTGGCTCTGCGGTTGCAGAACGCTTACTAAAAGACTGGGATGGCACATTAAGTCAGTTTGTAAAAGTGATGCCAACGGATTACAAGCGGGTGCTTGAAGAACAGAAAAAGAAAGCCAACGCGGCTTAGAAATTAAAAGCAGTTTATCCGCAGTTGAATGCGAATGAACTCTAATGTAATTAATATATTGTACGTGGCCTCCCCCTTAGAAAAACGGGAGTATAAATATTGTAGTGAAAGCTCAAGATCACTATGTTAATTAATCATGCTATTGAGGGGGATTTATTTCCTGAGGTAAATCTCCCCCAACCCCTCTTTGTTAAAGAGGGGAGCAGAGCGCGAAAATTTTTGCATTGTCCGCGTTAATTTGCGAACAACATGCTTTTTACGAAGGTTAAAGAGAAACATGGGAAAAGTAACAGGTTTTAAAGAATTCGATCGCAAGACAGCACCTTATCGTGATGTCACCGAGCGCTTAAAAGACTTTGGTGAAATTTATACCGAGCATGATACCGAGCACCTGATTACCCAGGGCGCGCGTTGTATGGATTGCGGCATTCCTTTTTGTCAGTCTAACGATGGTTGCCCGGTTGATAATTTAATCCCGGAATGGAATGACCTGGTTTACAACAACCGCTGGGAAGATGCGAATGCGCGTTTACACCACACTAATAACTTCCCTGAGTTCACGGGTCGTGTATGTCCTGCACCCTGTGAAGGTGCCTGTGTTTTAGGCGTAACCAATCCTGCGGTCACTATTAAAAACATAGAATGCGCAATTGTTGATCGTGCGTTTGACGAAGGCTGGATCACAGCACAAAAACCTGAATCACGCAGCGGTAAAAAAGTTGCGGTTGTTGGCTCCGGTCCTGCAGGCATGGCGGCGGCACAGGAATTAAATCGTGCAGGCCATTCGGTGACCGTTTATGAGCGTGCCGATCGAATCGGTGGCTTATTAATGTACGGCATCCCGAACATGAAACTGGACAAGGGCATAATTGATCGTCGTGTGCAGTTATTAAAAGATGAAGGCGTTGAATTTAAAACCAATGCGGATGTCGGCAAAAACATCGACATCAAAGAATTAAAACAAAACACCGATGCCATACTTTTTGCTACCGGTGCAACCACACCTCGCGATTTACCCGTTGAAGGCCGCGATTTAAATGGTGTCCACTTTGCGATGGATTTTTTAACCGCTAACACTAAAAGCCTGCTGGATTCAAATTTAGAAGACGGTAATTATATCAGCGCAAAAGATAAACACGTTGTGGTCATTGGTGGTGGCGACACAGGTACTGATTGTATAGGCACATCACTGCGCCACGGCTGCAAATCCGTCGTTAACTTTGAGTTAATGCCAACCCCACCACAAGCTCGCGCTGAAAATAACCCATGGCCCGCCTGGCCTCATATTTACCGTGTTGATTATGGCCATGAAGAGGCCAACGAAACCCAGGGCAAAGACCCGCGCACCTACTGCATTCTCAGCAAAGGTTTTAGTGGTAAAGACGGACACATTTCCAGTGTTAAAACCATTGAAGTTGAATGGCAGACTGATAATAACGGTCAGTGGAAAATGCAGGAAATTGCCGGCACTGAAAAGCAGTGGCCTGCTGATTTAGCATTACTGGCAATGGGCTTCACCGGCCCTGAACACTATGTAAGTGACGCCCTCGAAATCGCTTATGATGCACGTTCAAACTACCAGGCTGATTACGGTAAATATGCGACTAACGTTGAAGGCATTTACGCGGCGGGAGACTGTCGCCGTGGGCAATCTTTAGTGGTTTGGGGCATCAACGAAGGCCGTCAGGCAGCGGCGGAAATTGACAAATACCTGAGCAGATAATTTAGTCAACTATCTACGGATATGCGCCAGCTTTAACTGACGCATATCCGCTGGTTTCAAGGTGAGCAGTCTATTAAAGTAGTTCTTTATTATACTCACTCACACCGTACCGCCCACAAAGCAATCACAGCAAAAAACATATGCATAAAAAAAGGCACCTCAAATGAGATGCCCTTTAATTTTGCCGCTATGACTTTACAACAAACTTAAAAGCTCTTAACTTTTAACTCTTCTTTAGTTGCTGGAACAAAGCCATAAGACTGATAAATCTTCTGTGCTCTATCGGTAGCAAGATAAGCTAAAAATGCTTCAGCATTGCTCTGGTTTTTACCCTTGGTCATCTGACCAATTGCATAAGCCACTTTGCTCTGCTTATTCAGTGGCGCTTTAATAGCAACACCATCAATTTTACGACCTTCCGCTTTTGCATGTGCAACTTCAGTAGTCCAGACAATACCTACATCTGCCTGATTGTTTTCAATGCGGTAAGGCGTTTCACGGTGATGACGAGCGGTGAACCAGGTTTTTTGTGGAACAGCCCAGCATTTTTTACACTTCTGTCCACCGGTTACCTTCTCGTGAATGCCTAGATCTTTCAGCATTTCGCTACCATAAAACTTAAAGATACCTTCAGTTAATGGATTAGGGTGAGACTGTACCAAATCATCGCGACCTAAATCTGCTGCGCCCTTAATATTTTTAGGGTTACCTTTGGCGACCATTAACTCAAGCTTGTTATGTGTGTAAATGATGTATTTGTCCAACAAACCTTTTTTATTTAGTTTTTTCAGATGATTAATGTTTACACTTGCATACAGGTCAGGTGTCATTGAAGTTTTTTCACCATTGATTTTACCCTGCTTCAGCAACTGCTTTTTCAGAATTTGTCCAGGGGGAATCGTTTCAACATAAACCGTTTTGATATCTTTGTGGGTTGACTGAAAGTCTTTAATTAGCTCTTCCATAACCATAAACTGATTACCTGCCAGATACATAACTAAATCCGAGGTATACGAATCTTTAATTTCACCATAGTCGATATTTCCGTTAGTGTGAAAAGTCCGGTAATCATGACCATGGCCAGCATCTTTTGCATTAACGATCGATGACAGCACAAGCAGCAGCAACGTCGATAACATGAACATTACGGGTGTTTTGTTCATATTGAATCTCCAGTGATTGATATTATAGTTTTTAAGTATCAGTAATATAGACGAAAATTAAAACATTTTTATTCCATTATTTTTAGCAATAAGTGGAAATATATGGATATTTTATGGTATTTTTAGTTTTCACTAAAATTTTTCTACTTTCAATCTCTAAAACAATAATCAAGGATCACTTATGCATAAGTTATTTATTGCAGTTTTCTCTCTGCTTACCCTGATGCTAACCCCATGTTTAACTCAGGCAAACCCTGATGGATTAATTAGCAAGCAAAGCAAATACAGTGTTAGCGAAACCATCGATCGTCTGGAAAATGTTTTAAAAAAGAAAGGCATTACTATTGTGACACGCTGGAGTCACAGTGAACGCGCCGCAGGCGTTGGCATAAAACTACGCCCGACTGAACTTCTGTTATTTGGCAACCCTAAACTTGGCAGCCACATGTTTACATCAAAGCAAACTTCCGGTATTGATTTGCCATTAAAAGCATTAGCCTGGGAAGATGCTAACGGTAAAGTCTGGTTGAGTTACAATGATCCCGCCTATATTACAAAGCGTCACGGCATAAACAACCGTAACGATGTGGCAAAAAAGATGACCGGCGCACTTAACAAATTCACTAATATTGCCACAGGTAAATAAGCTTTTAATAAGTTATTACACACAAAAAAGGCAACCATATGGTTGCCTTTTTATTACTATACGAAAAAAATAAATTTAAATTTTTATATATGACCAACCCTGATGAATGCGCTTAACCACCTGATCAATTGCAGTTGCACCCTTATGCACTGAATTAATTAAATTAGGTTCAACACCTTTTTCACGTAACCGTTCAACTGCATTACTACAGGCGATAAACTTTATATTGGGATATTGATTGCGTAACTGTTTAACCCTTTGTGCATAGGGTGAAACATCTTCACGGAATAAATCCAGCCCACCCGCGTTAGCAATAATTTCTAACTGAATATTCTGATCTTCATTCTGGTAGTTTGCCATCAGCAATTCTGCCTGATCTAGCGTTTGTTTAAATTTAGACTTGTCACGCACGCTAATATGTAAAATATATTTTCCCGGTTGTTCTGCAATAACCTGCATACCCGGGCTCATTACATTTTCCTGCGCCAGATTGCTGTTAGTTGAATTTAATGCACCACTACTAAACCAGCCAATCGAAAACGTTAACATGAAAAACACCGCATACGCCGCGTAGCGATAACTGCCCGTTGAATACTGATGGCGTGTTGGTGGTTCTATATTTTGATAAGTATGCTTTAATTGTGTTTTTAAACCGCACAATTCGCTGAGCGCTTGCTGCAGCTCAACATCATATTGCAACACATCTTCAAACTCTGTTTTTTCACTGCCCTGCAATTCTCCATCCGCATAGGCACTAATCATTTCTGCTGAAAATTTCATCTTTTTATTTCACCACCCGTAATTTGCCGTGAGTGAATTTCTCCTGTGATGTATAAATTGATTGAGATACACTTTCCTGCTGTATTCTGTTTTTATTTACTGCTTTACCTAATGCACTTCTCGCTCTATTTAATCGACTCATTACAGTACCAATTGGCACCTGTAAAATATCCGCCACTTCACTATAGCTCAGACCGTCCAGATCAATTAAGCTAACCACCTGACGCTGCGCATTGGGTAACGCCGACATAGCACTGCGCACCATAATATCAATTTGCCGAACCAGCATTTCATGTTCCGGCGATGCGTTGTCAACAATCACAATGCGCTCAATATCTTCACTTGGTCGCGTCTTTCTTAAATAACCTAACCATACATTGTTTAATATAGTATAAATCCAGCCATCAAAAGCCGCTTCATCTTTGAGCTGCTCTATTTTCTGTAAAGCCAACATCTGCGCTTCCTGAACCAGGTCATCCGCTAACATTGCATCATGGGACCATGCATATGCCATTCGATAAAGCTTTGAACGACTACCTTCAATACGTCTTACTAGTGCCACCTTTCGGCAGGCAAGTTTAAATACATTCACTACATACTCTTGTCATATCTACCACTATTACCTACATCATAACAGATGCTGGCAGGAAGTAATTTATTCCATAAATTATTTCTCAAAGCGGTTGAGTTAAAACAGTAAATAAGTAAACAATAATAAAATAAAACTCTAATCTATTGAAATCATTAAAAAAATTGGAATAGTTTCCTTATAAGTTTCATCTATACTCTAACTCACAATTAAAATGAACCTGAGGAGGTTATAACTTAAAATGAAATTCACAACACTGATAATGACACTACTGCTATGCGTGGCATCAATGCCATCATTTGCAGATAAAGAATCCAAACCATTTGCAGAAAAGCGCGTGGTACTACAAATAAGTGACCCCAATCCGTTTAAACAAACACTGGTCTTAAATGTAGCAAATAACCTTATCAAGCATTATGGACAGGACAAAGTCGATGTAGAAATTGTCGCATTTGGCCCTGGCTTACGTCTGTTATTGGATGGCAACAGTAATAAAGGTCGTGTAAGTGGCCTGAGTAGTGCGGGCGTTCAATTCTCTGCATGCAAAAATACCATTAAAGCATTCAGCAAAAAACTCGGACATACACCTGCACTACTACCACAGGCCAAGCCTGTTAATGCTGGCGTCGTTCGCATCCTGGACCTGACCGCTCAAGGTTACACACTGGTTAAGCCATAATAAAAATTATTTAAGAGGAAACATTAGATGAACATAAAAAAAATATTATTACTAGCTGGCTTGTCAGTAGTAACATCGCAAACCTATGCGGCTAACTGGTTAATGCTACAGGGCACAGAAAAGCCGGGGTCATCGGCTCGTGCGAAGGTTTGGGGATTTATTCAGCCAGAATATCAAAGCACTGATGGCACCAAGGTTCCAGCGGGACCATGGGCAGGCAGTAATATGAATCCAAACATGATTAAGCCTGACAACAAGTCAACCGGGTCTTTTAACATTCGCCGTGCCCGTATTGGTGTTCGCGGTACCGGCTTCCCCCTGGATGACAAAGTTAACTATTTCTTCCTGGCTGAATTTGGTAATAACGGTATCACTAAGCTGGGTAAAACCGGTGTTGCTGCTACCGATGCCAGCATTACATTGAATCATATTCCGGGCGCTCGTATTCGTGTGGGCTTATTTAAAACCCCAACCGCCGATGAAGGTTTACAGGCGATTCATGTATTTAACTATGTGAACTTCACCAATGTAACCAACCAGATGATGCTGGAGCGCTTTTTGTCAGGTGATGGCTCAACCAGTACTATTGCTCCGGGCAACGTTACTGAGGGCGGTATCAATGCTCCAACGCAATCTGTTGGCGCCTTTCGTGACCAGGGTATTCAGGTATTTGATACCTTCAAAGTCAATAACTGGGAACATAGTTACGCCGTCATGTACGGCAACGGTAACGGCATAAACTTTGGTGATAATGATGACAACAAAGACACCTACCTTTACTGGTCTTCAGAACTGATCTGGGGTGGTAAAGGTGGCCGTCGTCAGGGTCTGAAGATGTTTGCCTGGAACCAGGATGGTAAACGTACATTAACCGGTGCTGGTAATACTGGCGGCGCGGGTGAGTATGACCGTACACGTAACGGACTCGGCTTCACATTCCTGAAAGGCAAATACCGCGCAGCTGCAGAATACATGACAGCTGATGGTATGATCTTCGCAGGCTCAGATGGCGGCGCAACGGTAGGCTCTCAATCAGCGCCAACAGGCCCTAACTCTACAGTTGTAACATCATCATTAAATGTATTAACTGATAACAAAGCAGATGGTTACTATGTAGACTTTGGCTATAAAGTTATACCTAAACTGGAACTTGATATTCGTTATGACGTATTAAATCGTGGAACTGAAGGCGCGGCAAGTATTGAGCGTAAGTTCGATACGTTAACACTTGGTGCTCAGTACTTCTTTAACAAGAAAACTCGTGTAACTTTCAACTATGAATTACGCAACCTGGAAGCTCCAGGCCTACCGAGCACAGCCAATCCAAACTTGATTGGCGATGGTATAGACGACAGACTGTCACTACAATTATTAGCCATTTTCTAAAATAGCTATAAAAAATGGAAACGTTTACCTCCCCTGTACGGGGGAGGGATTTTAATTAAATATCAGATATACTCCTCCCAAAGCTTTTACATTTCCATATAAAAAAAGCCAATTTAGCCCCGCAAATCAATGAAATGCTATATTTCATTAGATATTTACTCTAATTATGCTTTACTATGAGTAGATATAGCTGACATAAAAGCATTTCAAAGAAATGATTACATTATAAAAATCACAGTTATCTCTTCTATTTTTAGTTTGGAGTAGTAAATTGAGGCATTTTATATTACAACTCAGCGCCTGTATCGGGGCATTATTTTCAGGCTTACTCTATGCGGAGGAAGCGCCACAGCAAGGTGCGGCAAAAGCCGTTCTTAACTGGGTCGGCTGCGGTATCAGCAAAAAATCCTATATGACCCGCCTGGCGGAAGCCTATAGCATCAAACACAATATCAAGATCAACTTACAGGGCGGTGGGGCGACCCGGGGTATTCGTGACGTATCAAAACAGGAGGCTGATTTTGGCGGCTCCTGCCGATATTACCTGCCTGGCAACCAACTGGAAGGCAAGGTTGGCTTTGAGCCAGTCGCCTGGGATGCGCTGGCGGTTATCACCCACCCGAACAATCCCGTCAATAATTTATCCCTAGAACAGGTTAAAAACATTTATGCCGGTAAAATTACCAACTGGCAGGAAGTCGGTGGAAATAACGCCCCCATTAAGCTGTTTGCCCGCAAAGGTAAAATTTCCGGCGTAGGCTACTCTATTCGCTCTTTAATTTTTTCCAATATTAATCAGGATTTTCCAACAGCTAAAAAGCTCAAATCCAGCGGCCCGGTTGAAAAAGCCGTTCAAGACGATGTCAATGCCATCGCCATTACCGGGGTGAGCAGCGCACGTTTAAGAAAAGTTAAAATTTTAAGCCTGAATGACAAGCAGCCAAATTATGAATCCATAAAAAAAGGCCATTATGTTTTGTATCGCCCGCTGTTTATTACCTATAATCCGCAGAGCAAAAACATGAAGCAGATAAAAGATTTCATTCGTTTTGCCCACAGTCGCCACGGTCGAAAAATAATGATTGAAAACGGCGTGGTACCTTATATAGACGCCTTAAAACTGGTTATGATTCAGTCTCGACAAATGCTTAAAGCCCAGTCTGAAAGCAGCACCAGTATTACCCACGAATAATTTAAATACCGTAGGCTGTCCTGAATAGAACTTTCAATTCTACTTTCAGGGCAGCGCAATTTAATTCAATATAGCCCTGCCAAGCTGGCTGCTCTATGGCAAAATACCCACCATGGCTGGCCGCATCCCCCAACAATTTATTGACGACCTTATTAACCGCGCTGACATTGTCGACGTTGTCGACTCACGTGTCGCCCTGAAAAAACGTGGCAAGGAACACATTGCCTGCTGCCCCTTTCATAATGAAAAAAGCCCTTCATTTACAGTAAGCCAGAGCAAACAGTTTTATCACTGTTTTGGTTGTGGTGCACATGGCACGGCGCTGGGATTTATTATGGAATACGAGCGCCTGGATTTTGTGGATGCAATAGAAGTATTAGCCGCCGAGTACCACATTGAAGTTCCCCGGGAACAGGGTAATTTCACACCCCAGCAGGATGACAAAAAACCACTTTACGACGTACTCGAAAAAGCCGCAAATCAGTTTGCCAGCGAACTTAAAAAAACACCTCGGGCTGTGGAATATTTAAAGCAGCGAGGGCTGAGTGGCGAAATTGCCAAAGATTTTCAAATGGGCTACGCACCGGATAGCTGGGATTTTATTTTAGGGCAGTTCGGGAAAACTAACGAAGGTAAAACCGCCTGTTTAAAATCAGGTTTAAGCATAGAAAAAAATCCACAAAAACAATATGACCGTTTCCGTGATCGCATTATGTTTCCCATACGTGATCGACGCGGACGCACCATTGGTTTTGGTGGGCGCATTCTCGACAAAGGCGAGCCTAAATATTTAAACTCTCCAGAAACCCCGGTGTTTCATAAAGGCGAGGAACTTTACGGCTTATACGAGGCTCGCCAGGCTGTAAAAGATTTACACCGTATTGTAATTGTTGAAGGCTATATGGATGTGGTTGCACTCGCCCAGCATGGCATTCGGTATGCAGTGGCCACATTGGGCACGGCAACATCCGCAACACAAATTTCGAAACTGTTTCGGATTGTGCCAGAATTAATTTTTTGTTACGACGGTGATGCCGCCGGTAAAAAAGCCGCCTGGCGTGCCCTGGAAAATTCACTCGGAGTTTTGCGCGATGGCGTGCAGGCACGGTTTTTATTTTTACCCGATGGCGAAGATCCTGACACGCTGGTTCGCCAGGAAGGCCAGCAAGCTTTTGAACAACGCTTGAGCAATGCTACACCTTTAGCCGATTTTTTACTCGATCATTTATCCACCGATCTGGATTTATCAACCGCGGATGGCTGTGGTCGATTATCTGAAAAAGCCAAACCTTTAATCAGTAAAATTGCGGATGGCGTGTTTAAAGATTTATTAATTAATCAGCTTTCAAAAATGGTCGGGCTATCCAGCAACAGTTTGCAACAGCATATACCCGACACTCCCCAGCAGACACAAAACCAGACGCTGTCCATCAGTCGCAAAAACACCTTGCCTAAACATCAGATAAGCATGACACCCACACGCATGGCCATTGCTCTATTATTGCAGTTTCCCGAGCTCGCCAAAGACTGCGAAATCCCTGAGCCATTAACGCGTTCGGACATGCCCGGTTTAAATTTATTAATTAAAATACACAATACGATTACACAAACGCAAACCACTTCGCCTTCTGTTTTATTAGAGCGCTGGCGCGACACGAGTGATGCGGCGGTGATAAACAAACTCATGCAACTTGATATTCCACCTGCTGAAACAGAAACCCATCGAGCATCATTAAAAGATGCCTTTAGTAATTTACTAAACAAACACCGCGATTTGCGCTTACAGGAACTACTTAACAAAAGCCGCTCATCCGAACTAAGTCACGACGAAAAAATAGAATTAAGCGAGCTTTATCAAGCATGAACAGAACTACTTTGCTCTTGCCAAAACCGTAACACCACCAATCACCAGGCTAATACCCAGTGCATGATAAAGACTAAATGGCTCATTTAAAATAAACACCGCAAGCACAATCGTCACCATTGGCCCAAGTGTACCGATGATACCCGTTTGTGCCGGGCCTATTTTTGCGATTGCCTCAGCGATCATAAAACTGGGGATTACGGTGCTAAAGATTGCCAGCAACACAAGCCAAACCCACGCAAGAGAAGTGACAATCAGTGCGTTGTAGTTAAAAAAAATCGCATAGTAAACGAGTACAATGATGCTCGATGTAATCATCGCAATACTGGTAAACCATAAACTACCCACCTGATGAATAACTTTTTTGCCCAGCAAAACGTATAAAGAAAAACTCAGGGCCGCCAGAAAAACCAGTAGGGTTCCCAGTGCACTATTCTCACCCGAAAAAGAGATTTCCTGATTAAACACGACCCAGATGCCCCCGTAGGACATGAGCAGAGAAACAATAATGATTTTTGTGAGTGGCGCTTTAAAAAATACCGCACCGAGTAATGCAACCAAAATCGGGTAACTAAAAAGGGTTAACCTTTCCAGTTGCGCAGAAATAAATTCCAGGCCTTTTAAATCCAGCCATGATGACAAAAAATAGCCGATAAAACCCAGAAAAAAAATTTTCAATAAATGACGGTTTAACTGTTCCGGAACCTGAACGGGACGCTTATATAACCAGATTAATATTCCCGTATAAATCGGCAGCGCAATCGCCATGCGTAACATAAGCACACTTTCGGCACTCAAACCCTCCTCATATGCGAGCTTGATAAAAATAGATTTCAGTGAAAACAGGGCTGTGCCGATTATCGCCAGCATAAAACCGGTTGCCTTCGGCGACAGGGGGTGACGGTGTTCAATTTTCATTATTAGTTTTTTCATCTTCGGTTCATGGGTTTTATTAACCCATATATTAAAACAGCCAATTTAATGGCCGGGGATGCACTGATCAAGTCTGATTATTTAATTTGGCATAAATTAGCCATTTCTTATAGTTTGAACTATAATCTCTATCCGCACTAAGGAGCGCTGCAGCAGATCTCTCTGTCAGGCTTAGTGCATCAATTTTAAACGGCGCTCATTGATTAGTTACTAATTTAGCTAAAGAATGAGCGCGAACTCCATATTCGATAGAATCGACACCTTACAATATTACTCAGGTAGATTCACTCATCTCGCTTTATTAGCACCGCTAGCGCTTAAGTATCGAGGAAATGCAATATGTCTAATAGTCACTTATTTACGTCAGAATCCGTATCAGAAGGCCACCCGGATAAGGTTGCCGACCAAATTTCAGACGCTATTCTGGATGGTATTTTTCAACAGGACCCCAAAGCCCGGGTCGCCTGTGAAACCCTGATTAACACCGGCATGGTCGTATTATCCGGCGAAATCACCACAGAGGCCTGGGTGGATATGCAGGAAATAGTACGTAATACCGTACGCAATATTGGCTATACTAGCTCTGAGATGGGCTTTGATGCTGATTCCTGTGCAGTAATCACCTCTATTGATAAACAGTCTCCAGACATCGCCATGGGCGTTGACGAAGGTGATGACCACGAGCAGGGCGCAGGCGACCAGGGCCTCATGTTTGGATATGCCTGTAATGAAACCGAAGTTCTGATGCCCGCCCCAATTACCTTTGCCCACAAATTAGTGAAGCGGCAGGCAGAAGTGCGCAAAAACGGCACTTTAAACTGGTTACGTCCTGATGCTAAAAGCCAGGTAACATTCCGTTATGAAGACGGCAAGCCGGTGGCTATCGACGCCGTTGTTTTATCCACCCAGCATTCACCTGACATCGGTTTAAGTGCGCTACGTGAAGCCATTATGGATGAAGTGATTAAACCAGTGCTGCCGGACTCTCTGATCAGCAAGGACACAAAGTTTCACATCAATCCAACCGGTAAATTTGTTATTGGTGGCCCCGTAGGTGACTGTGGCTTAACAGGCCGCAAAATTATTGTAGACACCTATGGTGGCATGGCTCGACATGGTGGCGGCGCCTTCTCCGGCAAAGACCCCTCCAAAGTTGACCGTTCTGCGGCTTACGCTGGACGCTATGTTGCCAAAAACATTGTTGCTGCGGGACTCGCCGATAAATGTGAAATCCAGGTTTCCTATGCAATTGGTGTCGCTGAGCCCACGTCTATTTCGATTGAAACGTTCGGCACCGGAAAAATCGATGACAGCCGCATAGTGGAGCTGGTGAGAGAACACTTTGACCTTAAACCAAAAGGCCTGATTCAAATGCTGGATTTATTACGTCCAATCTACGCCAACACCGCGGCCTATGGTCACTTTGGCCGCACTGAAGATAACTTCACCTGGGAACGTACAGATAAGGCGGATGCATTGAAAGATGCCGCGGGGATTTAATTTCCCCGTTACAAATAAACTGTTCGTAAAACTTCGAACCGATACAAAATACATTTTAGGAAGAAAACCATGAGCGAATTTACAGATTATAAAGTAGCCGATATGTCTCTGGCCGAATGGGGTCGTAAAGAAATATCGATAGCCGAAATTGAAATGCCCGGTTTAATGGCGCTGCGTGAAGAATACGCTGGCAAAAAGCCCCTGGAGGGTTGCCGCATTATGGGCAGTATTCACATGACGATTCAAACCGCTGTACTGATTGAAACCCTGGTTGATTTAGGTGCAAGCGTTCGCTGGGTATCCTGTAATATTTTTTCAACTCAGGATCATGCTGCTGCCGCTATCGCCGCACAGAACATCCCCGTATTTGCCTGGAAAGGTGAAACCATTGAAGAATACTGGTGGTGTACAGAGCAGGCCTTAATGTGGCCAAACGGTGAGTTACCCAATATGATTTTAGATGACGGCGGTGATGCAACCTTGCTGGTACATAAAGGGGTTGAGTTTGAAAAAGCCGGCGCCGTACCCGCAACCAAAGATGATGACAATGAAGAATACAAAGCCGTACTGGATGTTCTTCGCCGCACCATTAAACCTGGCGAAACAGTCTGGGGTGACGTTGCCGACAGCGTTAAAGGTGTCACAGAAGAGACAACAACCGGTGTTCACCGTCTTTACGAAATGCAGGAAAAAGGCGAATTACTATTCCCTGCGATGAATGTGAATGACTCAGCAACTAAATCTAAATTTGATAATTTATACGGCTGCCGTGAATCATTAATCGACAGCATTAAACGCGCAACCGACGTAATGATTGCAGGTAAAATTTGTGTGGTGATTGGTTACGGTGATGTGGGCAAAGGTTGTGCTCAAGCTTACAAAGGTATGGGCGCAACTGTATGGGTGACGGAAATTGACCCCATCTGTGCATTACAGGCCGCAATGGAAGGTTACCGGGTTGTTGACTTAAACGAAGTTGCTAGCCAGGGTGATATTTTTGTTACTACAACCGGAAACTTAAATGTGATAGATCACCACCACATGGAAGCAATGAAAAACGAAGCCATTGTTTGTAATATTGGTCATTTCGATTCTGAAATTAATATTGCTTCACTGGAGAAATATGAGTGGGAGGAAATCAAGCCACAGGTCGATCATGTTATTTTTCCAGATGGCAAAAAAATTATTATTCTTGCCAAGGGCCGCCTGGTTAATCTGGGCTGTGCAACCGGTCACCCAAGCTTTGTTATGTCGGCTTCATTTACTAACCAGGTCATGGCGCAAATTGAGTTTTACACCAATGCACAGGCTTATGAAAATAAAGTCTATATTCTGCCCAAGCAACTTGATGAAAAAGTTGCTCGACTACACCTGACCAAAATTGGAGCTCACCTAACCGAGCTTACTCAGGAACAGGCGGACTACATTAATGTACCGGTTGAAGGCCCGTATAAAGCTGAGCATTATCGTTACTAAAAGCGCCTCTATTAAAAGAGGTCTGTGGGAGATTTGAAATTTTAGGCTGTGACTCTGCATTCTTGAGCCTGCATTCTAAATCCGTTTAAATCCCCCTCAATCCCCCTTTTTCCAAGGGGGAGGCTTTATAAATCAGAACCCTATTAATTCAGGTTTTACGAATGAAGACCCAACAAAAATTACAAAAAAAATTCAGCTGTGAATTTTTTCCACCTAAAACAGAAAAGGGTATGGAAAATCTTTTTAATACGGCTGAAATATTAAAAAAAGAAATCAACCCGGAATTTTTTTCGGTAACCTTTGGTGCCGGTGGATCTACCCGTGAAACGACCTTTAACGCCGTTACGAACATAAAGCAAAGCACTGGCGGTGATGTTGCGCCGCACCTGTCCTGCATCGGCTCAAGCAAACAACAGTTAAAAAATATTCTCGACAATTATAAGCAACAGGGCATTACTCGTATTGTTGCACTGCGCGGGGACATGCCATCGGGCACCGTGTCACAAAGTGATTTTAAGTATGCGAGTGAGCTAATTAGTTTTATTCGAGAAAACTATAACGACCTGTTTCATCTGGAAGTTGCCGCCTACCCTGAAGTTCACCCCCAGGCCGAAAACGCCACTAAGGATTTAAATAACTTTGCGACCAAGGTAAAAGCGGGAGCAGATTCTGCCATTACACAGTATTTTTACAATGTGGACAGTTATTATTATTTTATAGATAACTGTGAAAAAGCCGGCCTTGATATCCCGATTGTTCCAGGCATTATGCCCATTACTAATTACAGTAATCTTGCAAGATTTTCTGACATGTGTGGCGCTGAAATTCCACAGTGGTTAAGACGCAAGCTTGAGGCTTATGCAGATGATGTCGATTCAATTAAAGATTTCGGTGCAGAGTTTGTTTCTGAAATGAGTCAACGATTACTGGATATGGGTGCACCTGGCCTGCACTTTTATTCCATGAATCAGTCTGAGGCTACACTGCGCATCTGGAATAATATCAAAGCCTGATCAGGTATTTCATGAAATCGATTAGAATATACCAAGCCGGAACTTTTCAGGTCGGTAGCTCTATTGAACTGGACAGGTCTGCTAGCCACCATTTAATTAAGGTGCTGCGATTAAAAAACAATTACACCTTTAATTTATTTAACGGTGAGGGCATGGAGTTTTCTGCTATCCTTGAAGTGAGCGGGAAACGGGCAGTTGCACATATTCAATCATCAGCCGATCACAGCCATATTGAATCTGATTTAAATATTCATTTACTCCAGGGCATTTCCAAAGGTGAGCGCATGGACTTTGCGATCCAGAAATCCGTTGAGCTTGGTGTCACTAGCATTACGCCCGTTAATACTGAACGCACTGTGGTAAACCTTAATGATGAGCGCCAACAAAAAAAACGTCAACACTGGCAGGCCATCGCCATTAGCGCCTGTGAGCAATCCGGTCGCAGTGTTCTACCGAAAATAAATCCCATATGTGATTTTAGTCAAATCATTAAGTCTGACACTAACAGCTTAAGACTACTGCTCGACCCCCTTTCAGAAAGTAATATACACAAGGTAGCATCCAGTAAAGATATCGAAATTTTAATTGGACCTGAGGGCGGGCTTTCAGAAAGGGAAATTAAACTCGCAAAAGAGCATGGTTTTATCGGAATAAAAATGGGACCCCGAATTTTACGCACAGAAACGGCGGCTCTTGCTGCCATTACTTCGGTGCAATTACTCTGGGGCGACCTTGCCAATTAGGTGATTTTACTAGATAAGTTCGTTAGGTAAGCGTGCGTTGTTTAAATTTTTAAAGCTGCCCTGACAGGCAACTTCTTTAAATTAAAAAATTTAACTATTAGTGCGTCATTACTTTTTTGACAATAGACTCGAGTTTTTCAATATTCATTATACTGTAGGTCCCATCAGCCATTATGACTCTATCTTCAATCGCAGGATGTGTAATTTCATCTTTATTTGAAACCAGGTCTCCTGCCCTGACACTCACCGCGGTTGGCGAACCCTGAACAAGAATTGACAGAAAAGGGAAGCCAGCATCTTCTCCTATTGAATATAATATTGCCGCCTTAACATCACCTGTAGCCAGGCTCGGCATGCGAACATTGCCCATTGCCTCAAATGAAATTAATGGCACCGAGTGTCCACGCCAGTCTAAATAGCCCAGCATCCAGCCCGGTTTATTTGCAACGTTAATTATATTTTTTAAGGGCACAATTTCAGCAACCGATGCTTTCGGCATTAATAACTCAGCGTCATTAATTTTTAATATAACGCATTTGATTTCTTCAGACATCAGTCAATCAGCTCATGAATGTTTGCAAGTAGTTCATCTTCCTGGAATGGTTTACCCATGTATTTATTAACACCAATTTCCATTGCCTTATCTTTATGCTTAGCACCACTTCGCGATGTAATCATAATAATTGGCAGGCCTTCGAGTCGAGGATCATTTCTTATATGGGTTGCAACTTCATAACCATCCATCCTCGGCATTTCTATGTCAAGCAACATAACATCCGGTTTAATTTCCTGGAGTTGTGAGATTGCATCCACACCATCTTTCGCTGTAACAACTTTCATATCATGACGGGTTAACATCCGCTCGGTGACTTTACGTATAGTAATAGAGTCATCCACAACCATCACAATCGTTTCTAGTTTTTCTTCTACAATCGGTACTTCTTCACCAACCTGTTCTTCATCTTCAGATTCGGAAATGTGGAAGAGTGAATCACCCAATACCAGTGAATTCATTTCAAGAATAATGACGACTCGACCATCACCCAGAATAGTAGCGCCCGAAATACCGCGTACGGTGCTTATCTGCGCTCCCACAGGCTTCACCACAACCTCACGGCGACCAATTAAATCATCAACATGCAATGCAACACTTTGATCACCGGTTCGGGCAAGCAGCACAGGGAATAGCTGCCCCGAACGAGAGTAATCCGGTTGTACACCGGTCAGTATCGAACCTAAATGCTTAAGTTCATAATCACTTCCGGCAAATTGATAGGTACTTTCATCACTATTATAGAATTGTTGTAGTTCGGGGCCGGATAAGCGTACAACGCCTTCAATACTGTTCAAGGGCACAGCATAAATTTCGTCACCGACATTGACTAACAGTGCATGGTTTATAGCGAGTGTGAGTGGTAAACGTACTTTAAATGTTGTGCCCTTACCGTGTATGGTGTCAATTTCTAACACCCCACCGAGCTGTTTAATTTCACTGTCAACCACATCCATACCAACGCCACGGCCTGAAATCTGGGTGACTTTTTCAGCTGTACTAAACCCTGCTTCCATAATATATTGCAGCACGTCTCGGTCGCTAATTTTACTATCAGGTTTTAGCATACCCCTTTCAGTGGCTTTTTTGCGTATCGCGCTTACATCTATACCACGACCGTCGTCTGATACTATAATAACTACATCAGCCCCTTCACGATCAACTACAATTTTTAGTTTGCCCGTTTCAGGTTTACCGGATGCTACACGCTCATCGGCTTTTTCAATACCGTGGGAAACCGCATTACGCAACATATGCTCAAGTGGCGCAACAATTCTATCCAGTACCGTGCGGTCAACTTCAGACGTTTCACCAACGATCTCAAGTTCCACTTCTTTATCTAGTTCACGTGCAGTCTGTCGAACAATCCTGCGCAGCCTGGATGCCAGCCCACCAAAGTGAACCATCCTTGTACGCATTAAACCTTCCTGAAGCTCCGTACTAACTCGGGACTCCTGCAACAATAATGTTTCAGAATCACGCACTTCTTCTGACAACAGGTCTTTTATACTTTCTATATCACCGACCGTTTCCTGCAAGCTTCGTGATATCTGTTGCATGGTAGAAAAACGGTCCATTTCCAATGGATCAAAATCTTCATCGTACTGGTCAGATTCTTTTTCATAACGCGAGAGTATCTGCGCTTCTGTTTCAATTGACAATTGACGCAGCTGTTCGCGCAAACGAATTACGGTTTGATTCATTTCTGACAGGTTAAAAGAGAAGTTGGTAATTTGCTGACCCATGCGTGCGTGGTAAACACTCACCTCACCCGCATGATTAACTAAGTCATTTAATAAATCGGAACGTACACGGACCTGCTCTGTTGCTATGCTGTCTTTTTGTTCGGGTTGAATTTTTTCCTGGGGAACATCTGTTTTTTCAAGAACAAGATTCGATGCCTGTGCGTCCTGTGCGTCCTGTGCCGGGACAACTTTTTCTGGCTCTGCAGTTGGTACTGCTGACGACTCTTCAGCAACACTCACACTTACATGCTGGTGTGAATCCTCCGAGCCCTCTAACAATGACTCGGAACTTATTTCAACTTCATAATTTGCATTTTCATCAAACTCTAAGGATTCTTCCTCAATAGAAATTTCATCAGCTGCCTCAGTTATTTCTAACGTATTCTCTATTTCAGGCTCAACTTCGTCAGGATCAATTTCAAAATTATCAGATAATACAGACTCTTCACTTAACTCTAATACGAACGCATCTTCTTCATCGTCACTTCCTGGTGCAGCATCGATTTGTTGATTGACTGCGGCTTCAGCGCTCTGAATCTTGCTAATATCAAACGCATCGTCATTATTTAGAGTTTTTTTTCCCTCCCTAACGTCATCGATATACTGAACCAATGCGTTAGCTGACGATAATGGCTCTCTGGTTTTAACTTTAGAAAGCATATCTGAAAGCTGATCCAGTGCCTCATGTAGAAGGTTAGCAATACCCTTGGTGAACGGCAGCTGCTGATTATTAACCGCGAGTATAAGTGACTCGAGTGCGTGTGTCAGATCACCGACGGGGCTTAAATCCGCCATCCGTGCGCCGCCTTTTAAGGTATGCAGGTGACGCTGTAAATCGAGTACACTTTCTTCATCACTATTATCTGTATTCCAGCGCTGTAAACTATTTTCACAGTTATCAAGAAGCTCTTCGGCCTCTTCCAGAAATATTTCAACTAGCTCATCATCAACATCTGAATAACTTACCAGTGATTCTTCAATCACGGGCGCTTTTTCTTCAACCGGTGGCACTTCACTTATGGACGCCTTCGGCTCAGCTACCTGCGGTTTTTCCTGCACAGGTATTTGTGATTGTATTTCGGCCTGATTAATAGCGTTTCGTTTTTCTTCACTTAAATCCCTGATACGCTTTAACAGAATTTCATCCGCATCCAGCTGGTTATTTTTCTCTTCAAGTTGCCTCAACATAACTGAGACTTTACTTGTTACATCATCAATAAGTTTTACGCCGGATTCAGAGATATTTAAATCTTCAGTACCCAGATAGAGACGAACATATTTTTCAAGTCCACCACAAAGCTCTGCGATTTCATCCACTTCTGCTGTACGCGCACTTCCAAAGAGGGTATGTAAAGCTCTGAGTAATTCGGCACTGGCCGTTAATGGCTGTTTTGACTGGCGATGCTGTTCAAGCATGCTGCTGATCTGTTGCAGATGACCTTGCGACTCATCTTTGAAAATATCAAATAAAACAGGATCGACATAAATCTGCAATGTATCTTCGGGCGCAAAACTTTCAGGACTAGTCTCGTCCTCTGGTTTAACATCTGCAGTTACATCATCCAGAGAGTCATCATTTAAGGAGATATCTTCTAATGAAATATCATCCAGTGACGTGTCCTCAATGGCAAACTCATCATCAGAGGTGGCAGTTTGCAGCGCTTCTAATTCCTGAGTTAAATCGATATTAAAGTCATCGTCAGATTCTTCCGTCGAATCAATGGCGGCTAAATCCTCAACCTCTTCTTCGATTTCAAAATCAAGCTCATCTTCAGAAATCTCTTCCATGACTTCATCTTCTGAAATTTCGATTGTCAGAGATTCATCATGCTCAACGGCGGGTTTGAGTTCGATTTCTGGCTCGAAATCGGGTTCCGGTATTTCTTCGACATCTACTGCTGGCTCAGGCTCTTTTGCTGTGATGCTAGCATTAGGGGCGGTTTCTGTTGCAGCCGTTTTCTCACTTAATTCCGGCTTTTGCCACTTTCCCAGGGCTATCGACCTGTCAATTAAATGATAAATATTCGGTATCGGGTCTTTATTTCCCTTGAGCTGTTCGATCAGCTGGGGTAGCACACCGAGCGCTTCGTTTAATATATCAAAAACATCCTGGTTTAAAGGGCGAGACTTATCAATGACACGATTCAGCATGTTTTCAAAATTCCAAGAAAACTCGCCAATCAGTTCAGCACCGATTAATCGACCACTACCTTTTAATGTGTGGAATGAGCGTCGAATTGTACTCAGTGCTTCTTCGTTGCCATGATCATTTTGCCACAACGGCAGTTGTTCATTTAATGATGCAAGCTCTTCCAGTGCTTCTTCAATAAATATTTCCAGTATCTCTTCATCCGCATCATCACTTAAAATGATATAGCGTTCTTCTTCCGTCACACTTTCAGGTGTTGCTGCGGCGTCACTGCTTACTACTTTTTCAGTCGGCGCTTCCTGTGTACTAACCTTGGCACTATCCGCGACATTGGGCGTTGTTTCTTTTGCTGGCGCTTCCTGAATAGCCGGCGCTGGTTTTTCTGGTGCAGTATCGACACCATCATTTTTGGCTTTAGCAAGCAATCTATCTGCCGCTGCATTACCTGAGCTCATTGACAGTTCTAAATCAGGACGACCTTCTAAAATAGCCTCCAGATAATACTCAATACTGGTCACCACATCCGCTAAATCATTTTGCACTTCAGCATCCGGTACCTGCCCAGCATTAATCATGACGGTTGTTACATAATCACGAATCGAATTTATCTGGTGCTTTAATTTCTGGATAGGCAGCATAAACATTGCGCCATCGACTTCATCCAGACGTTGCAATATTAGTTCAAGTAAAGTTTTATCCGCAGGATTTTCCAGATAACCTAATATCGCAGATCGGGCATCATTAAAGTCCTGTAGCGCTTCACCAATTACTGCTGACAGCACTTCAAGATATTCCGCTTCTGGCATATCATCCAGATCACCCACTCGTTTTGGCGCGAGCGCTTCTGGACTCATAGATGAACGGTTAGCAATGAAACTGTTTAACTGGGACTCAACAGATAGCAACACGCCGGCAACACTCATAATGAGCTCATCCGTTACTGTTTCTGTTTTATCAATAATTCTGCTAATAATCTGCTGCTGCTCTAGCACCTGCTCACGGGGCATACCCAGACCAAGCATGGACAGGGTATCGGCAATTTTTGATAACAGGGCCGGCAGACTCGTTAATCGCCCAATGTCCTGAACTTCACTATGGACAAAAATTTCCAGCGCATCTTTAACTTCAAGCAGGTCTTCACGAATACCGGATGATACGGTTGAAAGTAACTCAGAATTCAAGCCACCCATACCGGAACGCGCTTCTTCCAGCTCTGTATCGCCGGGTAACAATTCTTCCAGGCGATAGATCGCTTTTATGTTTTTAACACGGGGTGATTCCGTCTTGATACGTGCGACATAATAGAGAAGATTTTTTAATAAATCACTTGGTACATTATCTGCAAAAGCTTGCTCATCCGTATCAATCAGCTGCTTTACGCTTCTATCAACCTGACCCAGTAACATTTTAATACTGACGTTACTATCTATCCCGTTTTTAGTGAGACCTTCAATCAGCGCAGCGCTGATTGACCAGATTCGGCGTATTGATGGTTGTGCCGACTTTTTCTCAAGTTCGTTTAATACCGCCAGGATACGTTTTAAACTGGCTGCAACTTTCTGGCCTTTAAACCAGCCAAGTAAACCAATCTGATAATGGGGGCGTAATTTTTTTGCACTGGCAACCAGTTGCCCGGCTTCAACCTGTACTTCAGCCTGACCACTGTCGGTGTCAACATCGGGGAAAAATAAAACGTTTTCAGATAGAAGATGAGCATTACGTGAGGCACGTAAATCATTGAGTAATGGCAGCAGCACCATCGGTACGTCTTTACTACCTGATTGCAGGCTTTCCAGATAATCCGGTAGCTGCAACATAGATCGCATTAATACATCGTAGGCATCATCAACCTTATCGATTTTGTCATTGAGCAACGCTTCGGAAACTTTTTCCATTTCCTCGGCAAGTTGTGCCGCACCATACAACTCAACCATTTGCAGCGTGCCCTGCACCATATGCAAATGTTCTACAGATTCGCGTAGACGATCCTGCTCGGATGTATCTTCTATATACGCGGACAGGGAAGCCTGAGCCTCCTGTAAAATCAGATCAAGCTCTTTCTTAACCCAACGCAGCGAATTGTATTCAACAGTATCCTCTGTTTTCATCTCTGACAAACTCTGGCCTTTAACCGTTTAAAATCACTGTTTCTACCTGCTCATCGCTGTCTGGCAGCTTAAAGCCGGCAACTGACTTACGTAATTCGTTCGCCAGAACACTCAGGTTACCGATAGATGCAGATGTTTCTTCAGTACCCTCGGACGTTTGCAGGGTGATTTCCTGAATAACGTTCATGGTATTGGATACATCCAGTGCCACCGATGCCTGTCTATTTGCAGATGTTGAAATACCGGTGATCAGCTCAGCCAATTCATCGGATACATTTTCAATCTCGATCAATGCGTCACCCGCATCCTCCGCCATTTTCGCACCGCTAACCACGTTGGTTGTACTCGCCTCCATGGAGCTAACGGCTTCGTTAGTATCGGACTGGATGGTTTTAACCAGGGCTTCAATCTGTTTCGTCGCGTTACTGGCTCGTTCCGCTAGTCGCTGTACCTCATCCGCAACAACCGCGAAACCACGACCCGCTTCACCCGCTGTCGATGCCTGTATCGCGGCGTTCAATGCGAGGATGTTTGTCTGATCCGCGATTTCTGTGATCAGCCCAACGATATCACCGATTTCCTGCGATGATTCACCCAGTCGTTTAATTCGTTTTGATGTTTCCTGGATCTGCTCACGAATGGTGTCCATACCGGTAATACTTTTACGTACGATGCCCGCACCTTTCTGTGCTATTTCCAGTGATTTATGGGCTACATCCACCGAGCCTTCCGCGTCTTTGGATACCGCGGTCATTGAGTCCGCCATATCGGTAATCGCTGCAGATGCGGAAGCAATTTCCCGCGCCTGGTGCGCCGATGCATCAGTTAAGCGTGTCGCCGTCGCCTGGGTTTTTTCCGCCGCAGATGAAACTTCCACCGCCGTACTGTTAATGGTGGTTACCAGTGATCGAAGTGCGTCAATCGCATAGTTAACCGAGTCTGCAATGGCGCCGGTTATCTCTTCGGTTACCGTAGCGTGTACTGTTAGGTCACCCTCCGCCAGGTTAGCCATTTCATCAAGGAGCCTTAAAATCGCTCGCTGATTTCGTCTGTTCTGCTCGAGTGCCGCATCCTCACGTTCACCGGAATCCCGTACCATTAACACACCGGAAATGATAATAACGATTACCGCTAAACCACCGGCACCGATACCCACAAATCGTACCAGCTCAAGAAACTTGCCGTGTTCAACAATTTCTTTTTCAAGATTGATTGTTTCGTTCAACAGTAAAACACCCAGGGCTTCAATTTCACCGGCTGAGTTTTTAACATCAAACAAATCAGGGGATAATTCCAGAATCGCTTCTACGTGATCTGAAACCGAGCTGAATAACATGGCCACTTCACGTAGTTTAATACGCACTACTTCATCGTTAATCTTTTTAATACGTAAGGCCTTGGAGCCTTTTAGCATTGCTTCCAGTATTGCGCCAAAACGCGCCGCATCACGACCAAATCGATCAGCCGCCGCTGCCGCACCTTCACCACCGGTTAGCACCCGGTTCATATTATTTTCGATCCGCTGGGTCAGCATCAACTGTCGTGAAGCCATAAATACCTGATGTGGAGACGCATTACGTTCAACCAGCAGGTCAACGACCTCTTCTGAGAAAGAAAGTAACTGGGGGATAAATTCCTGAATAACCAGAACGAACTCACCCACTTCGGAGATGGCTAATTTACCATCAAGGATGTTACTGATATTACCGCGATAGGTATCAATACCTCCGCCAGCACCATCACCCTGCCACACCTGTTTTAACACTTGAAATTGTGGCATTAAAGATTCTGGCAATGGCGGCAAACCCGTTTCCGGGTTACCATTTAGAAAGATATTCAGGGTTTCATCGTAACGATCTCGCAGCTGTTCCAGCTGTGTAAATGCCGTCTCTTTACCTGCACCAGCCTCTAACGACAAAGTTGCCAGACGCTGCGAGAGTAACTTCTGTTCAGAAACAATTTCTAAATATTGCTGTTGATATCCTTGCTGGGTTGCCGCGTAAAATAAACTTCCCGCCATCGCAATGATAGAAAGTAGCAGGAGCACACCCAATACCAAAATGGGCTTACTAATTATACCAATAGCAAACGGGTTTCGTTTTGCTGCACTCATTTTCTTATACTCTCCCAGCTACTATCAAAATAAAAAATTAACATTCTGACTTATAAATTTTCTCAATTTCTTACAACGATGCGTGTAAGAAACGCTCATCTTCTACTAGCGCGTGCATACTAAACACGGGCCACAAACTATCATCTTTCTGAAACGCCTGCCTTATATAGGGTTTCAGGTAATTATTTATATCGGGCAATTCATACGCCTGGTCATTCATAGAAAAGTGGCGCATGCCCTGTATTTCTTCCACAATCAGGCCGGTATGCAGACCATTATGATTGACCACCATAACCCGCGCTGTGTTCATGTTTTTATTTGGCACGCCGGTAACAAACCGTTTTAAATCTATCAGCGGTAAAAGCCCGCCACGGACATTGGCAATACCAGTCATCCAGGGGTGTACACCGGGAACGCGGGTAAAGGATGGTACATCTAAAATTTCCGCCACCTCACCCATACTGGACAACATATTGACACCGGCAACCTTGAAACCGATACCCGTCCAGTCATCCGATACCGCATCAATAGAAGGCATCTCCCTGGCACTTTCGAGGCTCTTCTGCTCAATCTCTTTTAGCCTGTGAAATGCCTCATGCATAACTCAGTCAGCCCTATTTAGACGCAAGCGCCGAGTTAACCCGGGTCATTAAGTCATTTTCCTTAACCGGTTTAACAATGTAATCTTTTGCACCCTGACGAATTCCCCACACCTTGTCAGTTTCCTGATCTTTGGTTGTCACGATAATCACCGGAATATTGGATGTTTCCTCGATAGTGGCCAGTTGGCGTGTTGCCTGAAAACCATTTATGCCCGGCATAACGATATCCATTAATACCAAATCTGGCAGTATTTCCTTGGCTTTTTCGATTCCCGCTTCACCGGTTTCAGATACGTGCACCGTATGGCCATTTTTCTCCAGCATGGTCTTAAATACATGCACCTCAGTAGGCGAGTCATCAACAATTAGAATATTTGCCATTAAATTTATTACAACCTCTTAAATATATATATTTGCAGCGCCATCAAAAGATGACTTAATTCGCCGCATGTTCTTTTATTGCACCAAGCAGATCATCTTTAGTGAAAGGCTTGGTTAAATACTGCTCCGAGCCGACAATTCGCCCGCGGGCGCGGTCAAAGATACTGTCTTTGCTGGATAGCATAATAACCGGCGTCGATTTAAACATTCGATTGTGCTTGATCAGAGCACAGGTCTGATAACCATCTAGACGCGGCATCATAATATCAACAAAGATAATATCCGGTTTGTGTTCGGCAATCTTCGATAAGGCTTCAAAGCCATCGACAGCGGTTACCACATCACAACCTTCTTTTTTTAGTAAATTTTCTGCGGTGCGACGAATCGTTTTACTATCGTCAATCACCATTACTTTCAGGTTACTAATTCCTGCGGAATCTTCTGCCATAGCGGTCCCGTTATTGTCAAAAAAGGTCAGCCTGAAATCATTTTCAGGTGTGTTTAGTACATTCAATTCTTTGTGAAGATAGCTTATGTTATTCACTTTCGCAAATAAAAAATATCCCCCAAATAAACTAGTTACGCTAAAATCTTACATAAAGGCCTAAAGAATTAAAACTAACATTTTGATTGCTAAGCCTTTATTGCTGTTTTAGTCTATTATAAATTATTGAGCCTTACAAATAACACAGGGGTCATTACCAGGATGTCAATCAACATAGGGATCGTAATGGATCCTATTGAATCCATTAAACCGTACAAGGACAGCAGTCTTGCGATGCTGCTAGCTGCTCAAAAAAAAGGCTGGCACCTGCATTACATCCGCCAAAACGGCCTGTATCTCGAAGATAGCACAATTAAGGCCGATTATAGACCCATTCAGGTTTTCGACAACAATCAGCAGTGGTTTGAAGCCGGCGAACCAGGCACCCTCAACGCTACCGAGCTGGATGTGATTTTAATGCGCGTTGACCCGCCATTTGATATGGAATACATCTACACGACCTACTTGCTTGAAATGCTGGAAAAACAGGGCTGCCTGATCGTCAACAAGCCCGCCAGTTTGCGAGATGCTAACGAAAAGCTGTTTGCCACTCACTTTCCCCAGTGCTGCACCTCAGTACTGGTCAGCCGTAACCCGCAAAAATTACGCAGTTTCGTTGAACAGTATAAAGATGTCATCTTAAAACCCCTGGACGGCATGGGGGGGCAGTCTATTTTTCGAGTAAGTCCGGATGACGCCAATCTGTCAGTCATACTTGAAACTCTGGTTAACATGGATCAGCACACCATCATGGCGCAAAAGTTCATCCCAGAAATCAACAAGGGCGACAAACGTATTTTAATGGTGAATGGTGAAGCCATTCCCTACACCCTGGCGCGTATCCCCGCCAAGGGCGAAACACGTGGCAATATTGCCGCCGGGGGAACCGGCAAAGCCATGGCCATTACCGAACGTGAACAGTGGATCGCCGACCAGGTTGGACCGACACTTAAAAACATGGGTATTTTATTTGCCGGGCTGGATGTCATTGGCGATTACCTAACTGAAATAAATGTGACCAGCCCAACCTGTATTCGTGAAATTGACGCCGCATTTAATACGGATATTGGCGGTCAGCTAATGGATTGCATCGAAAAAATAAAAACTCAGCCCTGATATGCGAACAGCCTGCCTTTTATTAATCACACTCTGCCTGCTAGCATGTGAAAAACCACCTCGCGCCTTTCATCACAGCAACCTGAATTTTGGCACCTTAATAGACATTACACTTTTCGATGTAACCGATGCCCAGGCACAGGCAGCATTTGAGAAACTCGACGCAGACTTCAGCCTGATGCACGCCGCCTGGTCTCCCTGGGTAGCCGGGTCTATGGCACGCACCAACAAACTCCTGAAAACCGGTAAAGCATTTTCAGTCGGGCCGAGCATACTGGGGCTAATTGATGCATCCGTACCCATTGCTGATAAAACCGACCAGTTATTTAACCCAGCCATTGGTGAGCTCATTAATCTCTGGCAAATGCATAAATCGGATGATCCCGACATTCGCCCCCCACATAAAAAGGCCATTGCTGCACTAGTGAAAAGCGCGCCCACACTGAATGACATAGACGTTAAGGGCGTCAAACTACGCACCGATAATAATCATGTCTCCCTGAACTTTGGCGCTTTTGCTAAAGGCTATGCTATAGATATTGAAATGCAGGTGCTGAAAAAGATGGGGATTAAAAATGCCATTATTAACACCGGCGGCGATTTAAAAGCCATTGGCTCCCACGGTACTCGACCCTGGTTTATCGCAATTCAACATCCACGTCAGAAAACCTGGCTGGCCAAAATTGAAACCCACGGCGAAGAAAGCATCTTTACTTCCGGTGATTATGAGCGATTTTATATGTACGAAGGCAAACGCTACCACCACATCCTGGACCCTCGAACCGGTTATCCGGCCCAGGGAGTGCAATCGGTCACGGTGATACATACGAATTCCGGTTATGCTGATGCCGCGGCGACCGCTCTGTTTGTTGCGGGACCGGAAAAGTGGCTGCAAGTGGCCAAAAAATTACAGTTGAAACAGGTCATGCTGATTGATGACAGGGGGACTGTTCACATGAGTCCCGCCATCAAAAAACGTTTAACGTTTAATCCGCAAATTGAGACTACACTATTAACCACAGCCCCTTTATAATAAAACAATGACGAGACGACCAGCCGCTACACCCCAGGTCACTTCAAACGACCGCCTTGGCATGACAATTTTCTTTGCCCTGTTATTTCATGGCGTTGTCATTTTAGGTGTTACCTTTATCTCTGAGCCATCGGCAAAACAGAAAATCCCCCCTTCACTTGATGTGATTCTAGTTAATACCTCCAATTCTGAAACCCCAGAAGAAGCAGACTATCTAGCCCAGACCACCCAGAACGGCGGCGGCAATAGCGAAGAAAAACTACGTCGCACGGATTTGTTTTCTGCGCCCACTCTATCAAAGCAACCTGGCATGGCACAATTTCAGGCAGCACAGCAACAAACACCTGTTAAAAAACAGGAGGCCAAAAAAGCCTTTGTCACTCAGAAAAATGCTGACTTTAAAGTTAAATCCCAGAAAAAACACAGCAGCAAGGAATTGCTCGAGCAACTTCTAAAACCAAAACAGAAAAACCAGCGAACGGCACGCATGGCGCAAGAACTCAGCTTAACACTGCAGGAATTTGAAAAAAAACCTAAAGAAAAATTTTTAAACTCACGCACCCGGGAATATGTTGCGGCCAGTTATATGCGCAGCTGGATTGATGAAATCGAACGCCTCGGCAATGCGGACTATCCGGACGCGGCTATTCGCAATAAACTCAGCGGCACACTTATTCTTGACGTGGTGATTAATTCCGATGGCACTTTAAAAGCTATTGACTTACGGCGTTCGTCCGGCCACCAGATTTTAGATGACGCGGCAAAGCGTATCGTAAAAATGTCGTCACCCTTTAAGCCCTTCCCGGCAAAATTATTAAAGCAGGCAGATGTCATTCACATCACCCGCAGCTGGGAATTTCAAAGCAATTATCGGCTAAAAAGTTACTAATGGCCGCAGGACGCAAACCATGACTGAGGAAACCAATTTAACCAATCATTTTTTAATTGCCATGCCCAGTCTTGAGGATGGTAACTTCTCTCAATCGGTTACCTATATTTGCGAACATGATCAAAACGGCGCACTGGGTATCACCATCAACCGGCCTTCGGAAATTGACTTTGCAGAGATACTTTCACAGCTACAGCTGACTCCGGCAAATGAAGAAGTTAATAATCAAATTGTACTTAGCGGTGGCCCGGTGCAAATTGACCGAGGATTTATTTTGCACCGCCCACTGGGACAATGGGAATCGAGTTTAAAAGTCACTAACAATATTGCGGTCACTACTTCACAGGATATTATGCAGGCCATTGCTAATAATGAAGGCCCACTAAATGCACTGATTGCACTGGGCTACGCGGGCTGGGGACCGGGACAACTGGAGTACGAAATGTCAGAAAATACCTGGCTAAGTTGCCCCGCCACCGAAGATATCATTTTCAATACCCCCATTGAAAAACGCTGGACAGCCGCGGCAATGTTACTTGGCATCGATTTGCAGTTACTCAGCAATCAAACTGGCCACGCATGAACATAAAGCAGGTGCTGGGCTTCGACTTCGGCGAAAAGCGCATAGGCGTTGCCGCCGGCCAGACCATTACCTGTAGCGCCAGCCCGGTTGCCACGCTCAATTCCAACAACGCCAAACCAGACTGGGCAGCCATTGAAAAGTTAATTACTGAATGGCAACCGGACGCCCTGATTGTTGGCCTGCCGTTTTATCTCGATGGCAGCAAAAGCGAGATGACCGAACGGGCGGAAAAATTTTCACGCCAGCTCGAAGGCCGTTTTCACCTGCCCATCTACACACACAATGAAGCACTCAGCTCATTTGAGGCGGAACAGTTTTTACAAAATAAAACCTCGGGCAAAAAAAAGCAGCACAATAAACCGGACATTGATAAACTAGCCGCCGCAATCATCGTACAAAGCTGGCTGGAGCAAAACACATGACCCACGCTGCCGAACCGGACAAACTTCTGGAAAAACTGGCGACCGATTTAGAAAATCTGTTAGAACACCGCGCTATTGACAATCCACTGATGGTGGGCATTCACACCGGCGGTGCCTGGCTTGCTGAAAAACTGCACAAGCGCCTTAAAATTAAAGATGACTTATCAACGCTGGATATTAGTTTTTACCGTGATGATTTTTCCCGCATAGGCATGAACCCACAGGTAAAACCCTCAAGCTTACCTCCGCAGGTTGAAGATCGTCATATCATCCTGGTCGATGATGTTTTACAAACCGGGCGCACCATTCGAGCCGCCATGAATGAAATTTTTGACTATGGCCGTCCAGCCTCAATTACATTAGCATGCCTGATAGAACGTACAGGACGAGAAATTCCAATACAAGCGGATGTGGTTGGACAGGTTTTAGAATTGTCAGATGATGAGCAGGTAAAACTAACAGGCCCGGAGCCTTTAGCCTGGGAAATTAAACAATCTTAAAAAGATAGAAAAAAGAAAAGAAAAAGAAAACGCAAATGAACACAAATAAACGCAAATTTGTTTTAATTAAAAGCCTGCGGCATTCAATTAAAAATATAAACCAGCTTATGCTGCATCAGACATGTATATATAATTTAAAAAATGCTTTTATTCGCGTTTATTTGCGTTCATTTGTGTTTTCTTTTAAAGGGGGGTTACAAAATGGTCAATAAACCCACCCGCCGAACTGACGACATTATCGGCAATGATTTATGGAACATCCAACTCGATGACAACGGCCAATTAAAACATTTCTTAACCATAGAAGGTTTAGGCACCCATATTTTAAATCAGATACTCGACACCGCTGAAAGTTTTGCCGGGGTCAACGAATCTGTCAAAAAAGTTCCAATACTGCGCGGCAAAACCATCGTTAATTTATTTTTCGAAGCCAGTACGCGAACCCGTACAACGTTCGAGCTTGCCGCTAAAAGATTATCCGCTGATGTTTTAAATATGAACATTAGCGTCTCCGCCACCAGCAAAGGCGAAACGCTTCTCGACACCTTACGCAACCTGGAAGCCATGCAAACCGATATGTTTGTTGTGCGACACGCGGACTCCGGCACCGCGCATTTCATAGCCAATCATGTCGCCCCCCACATTCGCGTTTTAAATGCGGGGGATGGCCGCCATGCACATCCCACACAGGCCATGCTGGATATGTTTACCATTCGGCGTAATAAAGGCGCGGACTTTGGAAAATTACGCGTCGCGATTGTTGGTGACATTATGCACTCTCGGGTCGCGCGCTCTCAGATACACGCACTCAATACATTAAATACGGGCGAAGTGAGAGTGGTTGGCCCGAAAACATTAATCCCAAAGGACATTGAATCCATGGGCGTAAATGTTTTTCATAGTTTGGAAGACGGCATAAAAGATGCGGATGTCGTCATTATGCTACGCCTTCAAAAAGAACGCATGCAGGGGGCATTACTGCCCAGTGAGCAGGAATATTTTCAGCTTTACGGTTTGACTGAAGAACGTTTCGCACTGGCTAAACCCGATGCCATCGTAATGCACCCGGGACCGATCAATCGCGGCGTTGAGATTGAGTCCAGTGTTGCTGACGGAGATCGCTCCGTTATTCTGGACCAGGTGACTTATGGTATTGCGGTGCGCATGGCAGTGATGTCAATGGCACTTGGTGGCAATGTGGGTGGCAATGTGGGTGGCAATGAAGCCGCTATTTATCAGGAGGCTCAATAATGAAAAACATCCTGATTAAAAATGCACGGGTCATCGACCCAAAAAATCAACGCGATGAAATTACCGATGTTTATATTTCCAGTCGTAAAATTGCCGGCCTCGGTAAAGCACCGGAAAACTTCAGTGTGCAGCAAACGATTGATGCCGATAATCTCTGGCTAATTCCCGGTATTGTCGATTTAAGTGCGCGCCTGCGTGAACCCGGCCTGGAAAAAAAAGCCGACATTGAAACTGAAACCTGCGCCGCCGCCAGTGCCGGCATCACCACTTTATGTATACCTCCAGATACCGACCCGGTTATCGATGAACCTGCTGTGGTAGAGTTAATCTTACGCAAGGCCAAGCTCGCTAAAAAAAGTCATGTGTTTACCCTCGGCGCACTCACCGCAAAATTAAAAGGCGAACACTTAAGCGAAATGGCCAGCCTAAAAGATGCGGGTTGCGTGGGTGTCAGTAATGCACGCAATGCCATGAGCAACCCATTAATTCTGCGACGGGCTTTTGAATACGCATCCACCCATAACATTACCGTTTTTATTGAGCCCCATGATAAAAACTTAAGTGAGGGCGGTTGTGCTCATGAAGGCGCCATTGCCAGCCGTCTCGGTTTAAATGCCATTCCCTATGCAGCTGAAACCGCACCTATTGCTCAAATTTTAGAACTGATTCGCGATACGGATATTCGTGTTCACTTTGGTAGACTTTCCTGCGCACGGAGTATTGAATTAATTAATGAGGCAAAAGCCTGCGGCTTAAAAGTCAGTGCAGATGTTGCCGCACACCAGTTACATTTAACTGAAATGGATATCAGCAGCTTCAACAGTCAGTACCATGTTATTCCACCACTACGCACACAAAGGGACATGCAGGCCCTGCGTCAGGGCTTAGCCCAGGGCATTATCAGTAGTATTTGCTCGGATCACCAACCCCATGAAATTGACGCCAAACTCGCCCCCTTTCCGGCGACCGAACCGGGCATGTCCAGTCTTGAAACCTTGCTGCCTCTAACATTAAAACTCGTTGAAAATGGCGACTTAAATCTTAATACAGCCATTGCCAGCCTCACCTGTAACCCGGCCAAAATTTTAGGTCTGAACACCGGACACCTGGCAATCGGGCAATCAGCCAATTTATGTTTAATTGATCCGCAAAAAGAGTGGACTTTTAGTACGGACACAATGCTAAGTCACGGTAAGAACACCGCCTTTTCCGGCTGGAATTTTCGTGGCAAAGTCACACAAACTTTCCTTGAGGGTCGCTGCATTTATTCAGACCTTTAAAATCATAACGCACACCATTAAGAGCCTGCACATTGACCGCTAATACTGCCTCTTATAGTCAACGACAATTAACCGGCCTGTTGCTGGGTCCGTTGCTGTTTTTTATTTTTCTGTTTATTGAACAACCCGCGGATATGCCCGCGGGCAGTATGGAGGTTGCAGCGGTCGCTATTTTAATGGCAAGTTACTGGATGAGTGAAGCCATTCCTATTCCCGCAACCGCGTTAATGCCAATCGTACTTTTTCCCCTGCTTGATATCATGCCCACTGCCAAGGTCACTTTGTCCTATGGTAATCACTTAATTTTTTTATTTATGGGCGGTTTTTTAATTGCGGTCACCATCGAGAAATGGCAACTGCATAAACGTATTGCATTGCACACCATTCTTTTAGTTGGCGTTTCATCCAACCAGATTATTCTCGGCTTTATGTTGGCCACGGCATTTTTATCGGCCTGGATTAGCAACACTGCAACCGCAATGATGATGGTGACCATTGGCATTGCGGTTATTAAGCAGGCAAGAAAAGATAATCCAGACCTCAAAAGTAAATCTGATTTTTCATCTGCGCTCATGCTGGGTATTGCCTACTCAGCTTCCATCGGTGGCATAGCGACATTAATTGGTACGCCCCCAAATGCCATTTTAGCCGGCGTTATAGAAGCCAATTTTAATTACACCATCGGTTTTACCCAGTGGATGATTTTTGCTACGCCATTGTCAATTTGTATGCTGCTTATCTGCTGGTTTTATTTAACCCGCATCGCATTCCATGCGGAATTCGATGAGCTCCCCGGCGGAAAACACAGCATACAAAAACAGTTAAAAAAGCTCGGCCCTATATCATCCGCTGAAAAAAAAGTTTTATCTGTTTTTATTCTGGTCTGCGCTGGCTGGTTAATGAGAGGTTTAATTGAAATCCCCGCATTAAAATCAGTCACCGACTCAAGCATCGCTATTGCCGGTGCTGTGCTTTTATTTATGATTCCAGCGAACTTTAAAAAAGGTGAGTTTTTACTCGACTGGAATACCGCCAAAACCATTCCCTGGGATATCATGATTTTGTTTGGTGGTGGTTTCGCACTGGCGAATGGTTTTGCGAGTAGTGGCTTAACCGAATGGATTGCCCATCAGCTTGTCGCTTTAGAGGGAATGAATTTAGCCGTAATGGTGCTTACAATTGTACTGCTGGTGATCTTTCTTACTGAAATCACATCTAATACCGCAACTTCATCTTTATTATTACCGGTGATTGGCGCATTTGCGGTAGCCCTGCATATTCACCCGTTAAATTTAATGGTTGCAGTTGCCTTGTCGGCTTCGTTTGCTTTTATGTTACCGGTTGCGACGCCACCAAATGCCATTGTGTTTAGCAGCAGACAAATCACCATTCCACAAATGGCACGGGCTGGAATCTGGCTAAATATTACCGGTAGCATTTTAATTACGGCTTTTATTATTTTTTACCTGCCAAATACATTTAATTTATGATTTAGTAGGTATAAGTTATCCCTAGAACCAAACGAATATCATTTTTTTCAGGTACATTTTGATCTTCATCTATCGTTGGCTCACTTATTCTATCCCAGATCATGGAAATATCGAGATCAAAATCAGTGGTAATTTCGTTTTCAAGCGTTGCAATAACATGATGCGTATAACCACCTGAATCTTCTCCCGACAATTGAATTCTATACTTAAATATAAAATCTATTTTATTTGATATTTCAAATTCGTAATCAGTTGACAATGATAAAGAGGCTGTGTCAACCACACGATCCGCATCGGATGGCACGGATATATATTTCGTTGAGAGATAAGATGGACCACCGGAAATGCTCCATTCTATTTCATCTGTTCTCGTCAATGTATAACCAATACCGACACCTAATGAATATCGTTTATCGATGTTCTGAAAGGGATCAGAGAAATATTCACCGAATATTGGCGTATAAAAAAAATAACGGGTTACAAATCTGTCAAGATTAAAATTAATACGATGACTATTAATCGTTTCTTCCAGCTCACCGGATACCGCATCTGTTTTCGAAAGGTTACCGATATAGTCAACCGCAAAGTTTGAACTGGCCGTGCGTCTTTTGGCAGATAGTTTCGATGAAAAATCTATCTGATTCGTATTACCTTCCCTTACATCAAAGCCTAAAGTAAACCTAAGCCACCAAAAATCAAACTCTCTTTCTCCACCGGGTGCAAATGAAATAAGCTCAATGGCTTTAAATTTTTGGACATTGTTTTCATTATTAATACTGATCTCATCTTCCGAGATATTCAATACCCCCCTGACCGAACCCAGATTTTCTATATTAATTGAAATCGGGTTAAAGCTCTGCAGATAACGAACGTCCTCCATATCAATCGTCAGCAAATCGAGCTTGTCACTATCAAACTCCAGGACCTCGTTGTACATTGATTTGATTTCGCCCTTTAACCACTCACCAGAGGTTAACTGCACCCAGTCAAATTCCGTTGCCGTGGGTTTCCAGCTTTGTTCTGCTGCTGTAGCTTCAGGTTTAGCTTTAGATTCGCTCTGCGCTGCAACATCGACATCATTAACCGCTTCAGTGGCTAAAACTGGCGGATTAAAAAAAGCAAGCGGCAGCAAAATAAAAGTGTAGAGTAATTTCAATTGCGTCTTCATTAAAAATTTTTTGGTATATTAACGTAGATCAGGCTTTGTTTAAACATGTGAGCCCGATCTAGCTCGAATTTTCAAAGCCAGGCGCTTATACTAGGAGAAATTTAAATTGACACTCAACGGTGACCCGTATGCAAACGTTCTCTGAGCAGGATATTTTAAATAAAATTAAAAACCGTGAAACCTTCTCCGCCACCATTGAGGGCGGCGCTTTCACACTAAAAATTGACCACTATGAACCCGCTTTTAGTGCTGCCATACACAATGGTGGAAATATGCGTCCTGAGTTAGTTGAAAATTGCATCCTATCTAAGGCGGAACGATATTACGAAGAAGATCCTTACACCGGCAGTTTTATCGAAAACCAGCCTATTACCCTTATCGGCCATGACTCTCGTTATGAATATGATTTAAACAGGGGCACCGATACCTGCGTTTATGAAACCGCCTGGGGTAAGGACGTCTGGAAACAACCTCTGAGTGCACAAGCCATTGCGACCAGCAAAGCTAAACACGCACAGTTTTACCGGATCGTTACCGCTATTTGTGACGCCCTGTTAGAAGATTTTGGCGAGTGCATTGTTTACGATAACCACTCCTATAATTTTAAACGTCACGAACGCAAAGATCTGCCGGTATTTAATCTGGGTACCAGCTCTGTTAAAAGCGATAAATGGCGTCCGGTGATAGATCGCTGGCTTGAGGCACTAAAATCAATGCCGGTAGACGGATGTGAAATCAGTGCCGCTGAAAATGATATATTTTATGGCAAGGGGCAGCTCGCGGCACATTGCCATAGCCTGTATGATGATGTGCTGGTTCTGGCGACAGAATCGAAAAAAGTTTTTATGGATGAGTTAACCGGCGAACCTGATGAACTTGTTTTACCTTCTTTACAAAAAGCCTATAACACTACGGTTACTGAAAATACGGCGGCTTATATTAAGTCCAGGCATCACCGCTAATTTCAGCATCCTCCCTTCAAACTGTATACGCGAGCTTTAACTTACGAAACATTTTTAAGTGAATTTCGCTCTAAAGCTCGCGACTACAATGTTAATTCGGATTAAATATCCCAGCCAAATACATTTCTAATAACCGACCAACGCGGTTTAGCCGCTTTTGGATTCTGCCCAAGTATCCAGTAGTTATACACCTGTTGCTGAAAACCATTTTCCTTCTTAAGTTTCAGCCAGGTATTAATAAACTGAACATATTCAATTTTACCTTTTGGTAATGCAAAGCCCACCGGCGCCCTGAGTTTCAGGCCTTTAGGTATCATCGCTGTATATTCTGGATATAACATGGCCCATGCTGAACCGGTTTCTGTAGAATAAATATACGCATCGACATTGCCACGCTTACCTTTTAGGAAAGTTCTCGGACTTTCTATCTCCACCAGTTTTGCATTAGGGAAATATTGTTGGGCTATTTTTTTATAATACTCATTTGGAGGCAATGCCAGCCTCACATTTTCTTTCGAATTAATCTTTTCGAGCGATGAAAATTCATCTTTTCTTGAGTCCGCCAAAACCAGTCCCACCGTGTGATAAGCATAGGTGTCACTATAGTCGACATCTAATGCCCTTTTGGGTGTAACAGCTTTGCCTCCAATTGCAATATCAATACTACCGTCAGAAAGTGCATTGACACTTTGGTCGGGTTTAATCCGGATAATATCTATTTGCAGCCCCAGATCTTTTGCCAGATCATTCACCAGCTCCATGTCATAGCCCACAACCTGATTATCACCGTTACGAAATGCATAGGGTAGCGTATTGGCAAAATAGCCAATCCTGATTGAACCTCTTTCACGAATAACATCCATACGCTTTCTGGTTAAATCGCTTTCACTTAAGGGTGTTAATTCTTCAAAGCTACTCATCTTCACCGGCTTTTCCATTAATGTCATCGATTCAAATGTCCGAACACCAGTGTATTCATAAGGAATTAAATAGGTTAATACAAACCCGGCTGCCACCATAACACCCACCGTTACACCTAGATGTGCGCCTATAGCCTGCAGCATTCTGTGCCATTTGAGTCGATTAATAACGGCTGATGCCACCAGTAAAGTAGCGACAAAACCATGCAGAGCTGCAAGTCCCGTTGCGAAACGCGCCGTCACAACACTGCCTAATAAATACAACTGAAACTGATCCGCAGGTAAGCCGAAAAAATCCAGCATAAAAGGAATCGCAACCGACATACTACCAAACGCAGTTAAAGCCCCCATCACTACATAGGATGGGTACTGATCCAGCCCCAAAGGCGACCCAACATACCAGGCAGAAAATAAAATAAAGCCAAGACCCAGCAAAGTACCGGTACTTGGAAAACTATAGGCCGTTGGCACAATGACATCCACCGTCGACTGGGTTTCCTCACAGTCCATATCGTGTTTTATCAAAAGTTCTTTACAACGCTCAACAATCATCGGCAAAACCACTAACACGGTACCCGTTGCCAACGCAGTAATAACCGCTTCGCCTGCGGTTGAGAGAATTTCCCGATATGAAAACGGTGTCGCCCAGTGAATAATTAGCGGCAATAACACCAGACCCAACAATGCAGCGGCGATTAAATAAACCCACAGAAAGACCTGCAAACGACCTAGTTCTTCGACCTGTAAAGTGCCCGCTGCCGCAGTTGAAATTGCAAATATTCCTAATGGTGCCAGCTTCGCAACAAAAGAGGCCATGCCCATTAAACTGTCACTAATACTGGTAGTTACATTTAAAAAAGTTTCCTTGTTTTTTACTTTTATCAGGGCGATGCCCATCAGCAACGAAAAGAGCACAACCGCGGGCATAATCGTTTGTGCAAGTGATGAGAAAATATTAGCGGGAATATATAAATCAAGAAAATTAAATTTGACCGATTCCGTCACTAAACTGGTACTAAAGAAACCCGCTGTTTCCCAGTTGGGGTATGCGAAGGGCAATAATAATAGCGTTAACATCACCGCCATCCAGATCAACAGGATAACTTTTACAGCCCTGACACCAATGCTCGATGCCATATCACTGTCCAGCTTGCCCAGTCCACCAACAATCGATACCAGTACATAGGGAATAACGGTCATCTGTAACAGACGAATATAGGCATTACCCAGAATTTCCAGATTACCTGCGGGCTCACCCACAATAATTCCAACCGCAATTCCAAGTATAAGGGCAATGATAACTCGCTGAAATGGGCTCATTCTGGCATACAATTTAACGACAAACATACTTAGCTCTTTATTATTAATTTTCGAAGGATTTTACATTATTTATTTAATTTATCATCTATCGCACTGCATTCTTTCTGTTCCAGTTGCAACGCTTTGCTGGAAACATCTTTGTATAAACCGATAAGTTTCATTTCCAGCGACTGGTATTCGGGGTGACGGTCTAACAAAGGTTTAATTTTTAATGTCTCTTCAATTGAATTTTTTAAATACTCCAGATCAAATTCATTTAAGGTTTTCCCCGCATCTACACATTCCTGTAACTCTAGCAAACGAGGTAATCGTTGCTTTTCAAGCCGCACTACAAGTGCTGTCAAAATGCCCCCCTCATTTGTTGAAGCATCTATTTACCCCCCCTAACCAACTGAGTTAAAACTTCAGTTTTTACCTATGGCATATAACTCTTCCATTGACCATTTTTACGTACAATTTCCCTGCCCGGCCAGTAATATGAATTTTGTCTTAAACTCACTACGGATTCTCGATCAATAAGATCGAGCACTTTAAGCTGTACAAACTGATCATCTTTATATTTTCTGGTTAACGCCCTGAATTGATCAAGACTTTCAACGGTCTCGCCATTAAATTCTACAATCCGTAGTAAGGCACTTAAATTACTTCTATTCGCCGGGCTACCATGAAACACATAACTGACGTACACACCTTCAGGTTTTATACCACGCTGGAGAGAAAGCTCCCGATGTGGTGATTGAATTAATGCACCGGCCCATTGAACAACATTTTTAATACCACTGCCGTCCATTAATTTTGTTTTAACATTAAGCTCAAGCTCTTTCCCCAGTCGATTAATGGTTAGTTTCACCTCTTCTTTTTGGGTGGCTTTTTCTACATCATAAAAATTACGCACAATTTCACCATCAATGGCGAGAATTAAATCGCCGACCTGCAATAATTTTTGCGCATCCGATCCCGCCACTCTTCTGGATACCGCCAGCACCTGTCGCTTGGCATCCGCCGTTTGAAATAAGTTTATCCACTCATCAGACAATCCCAGCTTTCTAGTTTGCGCCAGAGACAATGCAGCCAGTTCTACTTCCAGCGAGCGTATACTGAATTTTTTACAGCAATCCCATTGTTCTAATAAATCTATAATCAGACGGGCGGGTACCCCCCACTCAAACTGTTTTAAATTCTCACCACTGCCATAGGCAAAACTCGACCAGACTGCCAGCACTCGTCCTTGTTCATCGCTTAACACGCCACCTCTGCTAGCGGAGGCGTTATGCAAACTGACCACATCAAGATTAGATTCTCTAAAGGTTGGAATTTTTGGAATAGGAAAGTCCAGGGACTCAACAGCTGAAACTTTTGTTTCTTCGATTAAAAGTTCCTGACCATTTTTTAATGCAATCAGCCAGACTTTATCACCCGCTGTTAAATCTTTTTTTCTAAATTCAACTTCATTCACTTCTGTATCACCCAGCAATGAAGGATCGTATTTTACAATCGCAATATTATGTAATGGGTGAATAAAAACCACTTCTCCCGGCACATCTAATGCACCTGCAAATATCACCCTGACATCACCTAAACTCATGGGCACCGTATTTCGATCCACCAGCACCAACCCATCCTGCTTGTTTATAATAATACCCGCTCCAGTATAGTTAGCTTCTTCAATACCGTTAACGTGATAAGGGATATCAAACTGCACTGAAACAATTGACGATGACAAACGATTGGCTCGCTTATCTTTATATTTTATAAACTTGACTTCAGCTTTATCAATTTTTTCTTTGTCATTATTTTCCGCCAATCGGTCACAGGGCCAGATACCCAGCTCATCATCCCGATAACATTTTTTTAATGCAAACCAACGCCGGTCCATACGTATAATTGACAACTGGGTTCGTTGGGTTTCACTGAAGGTAATATACTGCACTGCTGCCTGCTGGCGGTCAGCCAGCCCATTTAATATCGCCTCCACATCATCAATATTTTCAACCGGCTTATTGTCGATAGCCAGAATAACCGCACCCCTTGGCACACCCGCCGCTTGTAAAATATATCCGGCCTGCGCCACGTACACACCTTTAACCGGACGATTTAAATGGCGCGCCTGCTGGTACGACAGGTTGTGTACAATGGCCTGCCCAAAAGTTAAATATTTATCCGGTGTTAACGCATGTAAGTCATCAACTTTTATATCTATCTCAACACCACGCCCGGCACGCTCCACCAGTAATTTTATTTTTTTATTAACACTTTCATCAAATAATTTTTCAAGTTCGTCAAACCGCCTTAACCATCTTAGTTTTTCATTCGATTTGCTGCCCTTAATTAAAATATCTCCAGGCCTAAGCAGCTCATGCGCCTGGGTACCAGGCAAACTTCGCCTGACAACCAACAGACCCACTCCGTGATTAACTTTTCTTAAACTGGCTTCAAGTTTAGGGCGTAAACCTAAACGACGCACTTCATCATAGGGCTTATAATCAAATGTGGTTTGTAATGTACCGCGACTCACCGGCTGATTTTTTTGTATCAATTTCAGCGCACGTTTCATGCGTTGCAAGGGCAGAAAAAAACTTGAAGACGCTTTCACTGAACCGCCGGCATTAAGCGCTATAACATTCCCATTGATATCCAGCACAGGTGAACCAGAAGAACCACCGGACACCCCCGATGCAGACTGATAATAAAAGGTATTAAAATCATTGTAACGACCCCGTCCATAGTAGGGGGCCTGACGATCAATCCTGGCCAGGGTACCAGCGAGTATCGAAAGCTGCTCACCCGCATCATTTCCTACCACCCTTATTTCCCTGCCGACAATAGCCTCTCTGGGTTTTAAGGGTAAACTATTGGGTTTAATAAACTTGAGTTCAGCGGGGTCGTATTTAAAGAAACCAAAATCGTGGACAGGATCTCGGTAAATCGGTTTTAATTCTATCTCTTCACGATTTGAAAATAAGGCAACTGCGGTAACCGGCCCGGATTGCACCACATGCCGATTCGTTAAAATAATACCGCGCTTAGCATCAACGACAAAACCCGTGGCCTGGGATGAAGTATTGCGTGCCGTATCAAACGACCTGACCGCATCCACTCGAATGGTTACAATTGAATCTCTTGCCTTATTAATCACCTTCGACCAGTCACGCTCCCGGTCAGCCCATACCGAATTCACCAACAACATCCCTGATAGTATCCCGGTTAATATCCTTAGCCATTTGTACATTTTTTTTAATTACCTTCTTAGCGTTGCTATGTTAAATTCTTTTTATGTTAAATAAAATCTGGGGCGGTTTAATTCTTATCGGCATTCTGTTCGCTCTCGGACAGGATATCAGTGATGAAATTTTCAACACCCATGAAAACAATGTTCCCCGTCGCTATACGCACATACCCGATTTATCTGTTGCCGATACTCCCACAACCAGTCACATCATACTGACATTAAACCAAACCCAATTGAATGCAACCATTAAAGACAACAAACACATTTTTATTCAATTAGATGAACAAAGCCCGGCGTATTTACGGGAACTGGCCACTTTCCATGGCAATGAAAACCGGCTCAGTGCAACAGTCGTTAATATCAGCTTAAACCACCTGAGTATTTTGCTACCAGAATTACACTGGCGCAAACTTCGCGCCGTCACCCAGTCCGCTTTCGACATGGCGAAATTTGCGGTAAAACTGGCCATGGGCCTGATCGGTATTATGGCACTCTGGCTTGGCCTGATGCAGCTGGCTGAAAAGAGCGGCCTGATTAACCCCCTGGTCAGATTAGTGCAACCATTATTACACTGGCTGTTTCCCAGCATTCCAAAAGATCACCCCGCCTTTGCCAGTATCAGTATGAATATGGCGGCCAATATACTTGGGTTGGGCAATGCCGCCACCCCACTAGGCATAAAAGCCATGCAGCAACTACAGAACTTGAACACCGACAAAAACCGGGCCAGTAATGAGATGTGCATGTTTCTGGCACTCAATACATCCAGCGTACAACTACTACCCCCGGTTACCTTAATTGCATTGATGGGCACACAAATTTCCGAATTAATGGTGCCCATCATTTTAGCAACTAGCTGCTCTACAATCGTCGCCGTCAGCGTGGCAAAATTTTATGCTCACCGAAGCAAAAATAATCTACCGGGGCAAACATAGTCATGCTACAACTTAGCAGCCTCATAATCCCCCTGCTGATATTATTCATCATCGGCTACGGCTTATTCAAAGGTATTGCGGTGTATGAAGAGTTTGTCGAAGGTGCAAAGGATGGATTCAGTATTGCAGTCAATATCATTCCCTATCTGGTGGCCATGTTATTTGCCATTGCAATATTTCGTGCCAGCGGTGCACTCGATTTAATGCTAAACCTGCTCACGCCCCTGGCAAACGCCCTGGGGTTTCCCGCCGAAATTATTCCCATGGGTGTTATTCGCCCCCTCACCGGCAGTGGCTCGGTCGGCGTGCTTGCTGAGCTCATCAACACCCATGGTGAAGACTCAATCATCGTCAAGATCGCGGCGGTTATGTTTGGCTCTACGGAGACAACACTTTATGTGCTGGCAATCTATTTTGGCGCTATCAAAATAAAAAATTCAGCTTATGCTGTTCAGGCGGGGCTGATGGCGGATTTTGCGGGTTTTGTTGCGGCCATTTTTGTGACCCACTGGTACTTTTCCTGATATACGGGTTGTTTTCTGCCCCGTGCCAGACGATGCCCGGGTTTCCAGCTCAATAATCTGGTATATTAGGCTTGAAGTCCCGTTCACAGAGGTATTGCTTCTCTAGCCGGTAAAATCAGCTATTGAAACTTTAGAATAATTTCAAATTATGTTTCGCCGTTATTTTTCATCACTCCACACATTTATATTCAGCCTGTTTTTATTAAGTGCCTGTGATATTGATATTGATCATAATTTACCCGACATCCCACCTGAGGGTCGCTTTGTTGTTGTCGGTGCAAACCAGCACAACAACATTGGCAGTGCGGAGATTGCCATCGCCATATTCGACGACGCCATCCCCGTCCCTTTAGTCGGTGGCGATGTGGTACAGGCCAGCACCAGCGAAGACAGTATACTGTTACTTAAAGACGGTATATATATTGGCAGCTATGCCGCAAGCCTGCCTAATCCGGCTAATTTTAATCAGGTTGACTTTCTCGTGGTGCATGAGCCATTGGAAGCCCGACAGGGCCGCTGGTATCCCGTAGACTTGCTCAACATCGACCCGGGGCCGGGGGAATTTGTCGGCGCCTCTGCTTCGGTTATATTGCCGCCACCACCGCTGGATTTGCAAACGGACAACAGCAACTTCATGAGTATTAATGACAGCTTCACGCTTAGCTGGTCTGCCGAAACAGCGGGGGACATTATGAAAGTTCGCTCAGCGGTCAGCTGTTTCGATGACGACAACATCTACACCTATGGCACCGAAGCAGCATTGATTGATAATACTGATGACGGCTCTGAGACGATTGGCCTTGAACAGTTTATTTACGATATTAATGATTCATCTGAGCCCCCCTTTACATTTTTACTGGGACAGTCACGAGCAGCTTTACAGGAGCTGCTCAACAAATTAATAGATGAAGGCATCGCCGAGGATTTCTTCAACAGCATCACTTTAATTAACCCGATTGACAGTAGCTGTGAAATCCGGCTGTTTCTGTTTCGCCACAGAGATGGCGCTTTTGATTCAGTAGAGACTAACGGCAGAATTTTTGGCAGCCGCAGTGCCGATACCACTTTATTTTACAACCCAAATTAATATAGACACGATTATTAAATGTACCGACCCTATAAATTAATTCTCGCACTTTTCTGTGGCGCATTTTTAAATACCACACAGGCAGACAACAGTCTGATTGATGCAAATATTTTTTACACGGCTCCCGATGCAGGTGGCTCCGATGATTTTCATACGGGAAAAATTCTCAGTGTAAATTACAATCACTATGCACTCCCCTGGCTTGCTGTCACCTCCGGTTTTTTTGCGAGTGAAGAAATTGCTGACAACACGCGAACCGATATCGTCGGCACATATAGACCCAGCATCAAGACTCACGGTTTCACCATTGGGCTTCGGCCTGAATTTATTTTTTCAAAGCGCAACAAAATTTATGGCCATGCAGGTATCCTTTTATATAAAACATCACTCAAAGTAGAAGAATACTTTGCGCCTGGCCTGCCCTCAGGCAGCAGCACTGAAGCTACCGATGGTAATGGTTATTTTATCTCACTTGGCTGGGCACACTCATTCACTAAAAAAATATCCTTTCAGTTTGAACTTAAAACACTCAGGCAACTCGACCTGTACGATGGAAAAACAACAGCTCAAAATGTCTTTGATATGAACTACACGGGTTTTAGCCTTGGGATGGCTTATGCGTTTTAGTATTAGCGCAATTTCTAAACACCTATTTATTTTCATAGGTTGTGTATTTTTTTCTGCCACCACTCTGGCTGAAATGAATGAGCTTTATCACCTTTCCGTCGGCACCAATCTTGAGCGATACAACACCGAGTTTTCAATTGACTCAAATAGCCAATCCACCGGTTCCACCATTGATTTTGAAGATGACCTGGGATATGACAGCCGAATTAGCTCATTGTGGATCAGTGGCTGGTATCGAGTGGGAGACCTGCATCGAATTCGTATGACCTACACACCTTTAGTTAGATCGGCAAGTGCAACAAACACAAAAGATATAACGATCAATAATGCAACGATCAAAGCCGGTTCCAGCTTTTCCGCTGACACAAGAACCGACATTTTTGATTTTAGTTATATTTTTAGCTTTCATAAATCACCTCATTTAGAAATGGGTATTTCAGCGGGTGTTTACTGGCTATCAAATAAAACTCGCATACTGGCAGCAGGTGAAATTCAAACTGAAAACGAAGATGAGCCCTCTTTTAAATCAGATTATTTTTCAGAGCAAAACATTCAAGCCCCCATGCCATTAATCGGTGCTTCAGCCATTTATCAGTTTGCATCCGATTGGCGAGCCCATGTAGCTATCCGTTATTTAAGCGTACAATTCGATGATATAGATGGTCGTATTGCCAGTGCAGAATTCGGCACTGAATATTACTTCAGTGAAAACTGGGGAGCAGGGCTTTCTTTGAATTATTTTGATTTGGATATTCAAACAACTGGACTTTTATCCAACTCTACACTGGGCTGGTCACATAATGGAATACAGCTTTATGCTATATTTAAGTATTAACCTTTAGGATTACAGGGCAACCAAATGAATAGAATGCTTTTAATTTCAAAACTCATCATACCACTGCTAGTTTCAACGGTTTGTTTTGCCGACACCCTTGAGCTAAGTAATGGCAAAACCATCGAAGGCACTTTCATCGGCCGCGATGGAGACACCATTAAGTTTGACGTTGACGGCATCAGCATGACATTTCAGGCAAAAGATATAAAAAATATTGCCATGGGATCCACACCAAATGTTTCTGCCGCAAAATCCGCCAGCACGAATGCTAGCGATAAAGCTAGCGCAAATAAAGCAACAACGGTACCCACCGTAATTAATGCGGGCACTACACTAACCATTCGCTTATCAGATGTGCTGGATAGTGGACGCCAATCAACTGGACATAAATTCTCTGCGGTGCTAGAGGGCACCCTAAGCAAAGATGGTGTCACCGTTGCACCGGCGGGTAGCAAAGTTTATGGGGTTATTGCTGAAGCAGTTAAGGCACGACGCCTTGCGGGTAATGCAAAAATAATGATAACCCTTACTGACATAAATATTAATGGCAATATTACCCCCATAACGACTAGCGCAATTAATGCATTAACCGAATCAACCGCCAGGGGGACAACCGGCAAAGTTGCTAAAGGTGCGGCGATTGGCGCTTTAGCTGATGGTTCAAGCGGTGCAAGAGACGGTGCAAAAATTGGCTTAGGTGTAGCGATTTTGAAGGGTGGCAATCAGGTCGTTGTACCCGCAGGCACATTACTCGATTTTAAATTAAGCGCACCATTAAAATCAAAGTAAACCTTTATTAACCGAATGCCATCAAACCCTTAATCTGAAATGAATTCTATTTTACTGAATAGACTTTTTTTGGTAGTGTTCACGGCACTTCGCACCATAAAATAACAATATGAATAAAAGATACCCACTGATAATTATCACCCTGCTTAGCGCCCTGCTTACACCTGCCCTGAGTACGGCCAATGGTTCTGAAATAAGTGTATTTAGCGGTTACCGCTCCGGCGGTGATCTGGAGAATGCAGAAACCGGTAATAAGGCATCATTTGATGAGACCAGCAGTTACGGTATAATCTTTGGCTTAGATTATGGCCCCGAACATGTAATGGAGTTTTTATATTCATATCAGGACACGGCCTTAAGTAACTCAACCACAACTAACAACCCCAACTCACTGAATGTTGATGTGGAGTATTTCCAGATAGGTGGCAGTCAGATCTGGTCTGATAAAAAGACTGATAAATTTTTTGGTGCGACTCTTGGAGCGATTCACCTTGATCCCGACGTCTCAGGTCTATCATCTAAAAGCCGTTTCGCAATGAGTTTGGGAGGGGGCGTGGTATTTAAGTTCAACAAAAATATCGGACTTAGACTAGGACTACGCGGTTATTTTTCAGCACTGGGCAATAGCGAAGCATTTTGCATCAACAACCAATGTGTCGTTGCGGGTAGCGGCTTTATGAAGCAGTTTGATGCGAATGTTGGCTTACGCATTCGATTTTAAGTATATTTTTTTAACATTAACTCAACTCTAAAAATAAGGAATATTATGAAAAAAATTATAACCGCTTTGACGCTAACTTTACTGTTTGCAATTAACGCCTGCTCTACGATGAGCTCATCATCTAATAGTGATATTAAATTTCAAACTGATATAGACCCAAAAGCTAATTTCAAAGGCTATAAATCTTATATGTGGATGGGATCAGCATCTATAATGAATGACCCAGATAATCAATGGATCGCTCCAGGCTTTGATGCAAATGCGGAAATTAAATTGCTCATAGACAACAAGCTTCGCTCAAAAGGCATGTCAGAAACCTCACAAAACCCTGATGTCATTATTGGATATGCACTGGGCATTAATATGGCAAATATCGAATACAAGGAAAACCCAAGTAAGTCTTTTAAAACACTGGAAGCCGCCCCGAAAGGTGCTTTAATTATTTTAATGGTTGATGCGCAAACCGGTGTGGTTATCTGGGCAAGCAGCGCAAAAGGCGACATCCAGGGTAATACCGGTGATGTAGCAAAACAACGTCTGGCTTTTGCGGTGAAGAGCATGCTAGGTTCATTACCTAAATAATAATGCTACTTAAATGTGCTGCCTCATATTTTTTTCGGGGCAGCGCATTGAATAAATACCAGACATTATTATGATGATTGAGCGTCTCTATTTAACTTCCGGTAAATCATCCGGATTAGCTGAAAACTGTAGCGTCTCATTAGCCCTGTCGACACTCATTTCTTTTACACCGCCACCAAAGTTAATTTTCCACTCCAGGTTGCTGCGCGAATCAGCATAGGATAATGCGGTTTTAATATCAATTTTTCCATCGGTAAATAGCTGATATAAAGACTGATCAAATGTCTGCATTCCATCGGCTTCACCTTTTTCCATAATCTCTTTAATTTCGTGGAATTCACCACGCCGAATTAATTCGGAAATATACGGTGAGTTAATTAAGATTTCAATTGCGGCTATACGCTTACCATCCAGGCCAACAACCAGTCTTTGCGAAATTATCGCCTGCAGATTGAGCGCCAAATCCATTAAGATCTGATTACGTGAATCCGGCGGGAAAAAACTCAGGATACGGTCCAGTGTCTGGTTCGCATTAACCGAGTGCAGCGTGGTTAAACATAAATGACCGGTATCTGCATACTGTATTGCTGCTTCCATGGTTTCACGGTCACGTACCTCACCAATCATAATAACATCCGGGGCCTCACGCATGGCTTCTCTTAAGGCATTTTCATAGGACAGGGTATCCAGCCCAACTTCACGTTGGCCCACGATCGATTTTTGATGATCGAACATATATTCAATGGGATCTTCAATCGTTAAAATATGTCCCGGCATATTTAAACTTCTATAATTAATCATTGAGGCCAGAGTAGTTGATTTACCGGAGCCAGTTGCCCCTACCACCAACACCAGCCCTTTGCGCATACACACAAGGTCTTTTAGTTTTGCGGGTAAATTTAATTTATCTAGCGACGGCACATCCGATTTTATATATCGGATGACCATCGACACTTCACCTCGTTGTGTATAAATATTTATACGAAATCGCCCGATATCTTTTAAAGACATCCCCATGTTCATTTCCATGGTTGCCTCAAAGCCCATCTTCTGGTTTTCATCCATTACGCTGTAGGCAATTTCTTTAGTCATGCCCGGTTCGAGCGAAGTTTTACCAATGGGGTGCATCTTCCCTTCTATATTCATGCTCACCGGTGCACCGGTGGTAAAGAAAATATCTGAACCACCGCGTTCGGCCATTAGTTTTAAATAGGGCTGCAAATTCAATTTATTTCAACTTTTTTATAAATGATGATTAGTTTTTTAATTAACGTAACATGTGTTTATTGTCTTCTTCACTTTCTTCCATTTTAAGTCCGGATACTTCCTGCATCAGGTCGGTATTTTTTGCATCCTTGCCTTTTAGTTTTATACGCAGTCGCAGATCATTAATAGAGTCTGCATTACGCAACGCATCTTCATAAGTAATGTATCCTGCCTCATAGAGCTCAAATAATGCCTGGTCGAATGTGATCATGCCGTATTCATTTGACTTGGCCATAAGCTCTTTCATTTCGTGCACATTACCCTTAAATATCAGGTCCGACATTAACGGCGTATTGAGCATAATTTCCACCGCGGGTACACGGCCTTCACCGCCTTTTAACGGAATGAGTCGCTGGGAAATTAATGACTTAAGATTAAGCGATAAATCCATTAGTAACTGGGGCCGGCGCTCTTCCGGGAAAAAGTTAATAATACGATCCAGCGCCTGGTTGGTACTGTTGGCATGCAATGTTGTTAAACACAGGTGACCCGTTTCTGCGAAAGCAATCGCATATTCCATTGTTTCCCGGTCACGAACCTCGCCAATTAAAATAACATCGGGTGCCTGACGTAACGTATTTTTTAAGGCGACATCATAATTTTCCGTATCTACACCCACTTCGCGTTGGGTCACAATACAGTTTTTATGTTGATGCACAAATTCTATCGGGTCTTCAATCGTAATAATATGTCCGAAAGAATTTTCATTTCGGTAACCAATCATGGCCGCTAAAGAACTGGATTTACCTGAACCGGTGGCGCCCACAAAAATAACCAGCCCTCGTTTGGTCATGGCGATATCCTGTAGCACGGTGGGCAAACTCAATTCTTCAAAGCTGGGAATGTCTGCTTTAATAACCCGCAACACCATACCCATCGAACCACGTTGCGTAAATGCATTAACACGAAAACGCGATACCCCGGGCAAGCTAATTGCAAAGTTTACTTCCTGTTCAGCCTCAAAACTCCCCAGTTGCTTATCATTCATTATCGAACGCACTAAAGTTTGGGTGTGTGCTGGTGACAGTGCCTGATTTGAGAGTGGTGTCATTTTACCATCAACTTTCATTGAGGGCGCTGCACCAACGGTAATAAACAAATCGGAACCATCTTTTTGCACCAGCATGCGCAGTAAATCGTGCATGTATCGGATGGCCTTATCTCTATCCATTCCAAACTCCAGTTTGAATTATTATTTAAATTATAAATATGTAGATTTAAATGCGATTTTAAAAAATTACATGGCGTCTTTATTAACCGCTTTCGTTCTCGCATCTTCTTTAGTGATAACGCCACGTTCAACCAGTTCTTTCAAATTCTGATCCAGGGTCTGCATACCAATCGCCTGACCCGTTTGAATAGCGGAATACATTTGTGCAATTTTATTTTCACGAATTAGATTTCGAATCGCCGGCGTACCGATCATTATTTCATGAGCCGCTACCCGCCCACCACCAATTTTCTTTAACAGCGTTTGCGCAATAACGGCCCGCAGTGATTCGGATAACATCGCCCGCACCATATCTTTTTCAGCCGCCGGAAATACATCCACAATACGGTCAACGGTTTTCGCCGCGGAACTGGTATGCAACGTCCCAAAAACCAGATGACCGGTTTCAGCCGCCGACAATGCCAGGCGAATCGTTTCAAGGTCACGCATTTCACCCACCAGAATAACATCCGGATCTTCACGTAATGCGGAACGTAACGCTTCACTAAACCCCATAGTATCACGGTGAACTTCTCGCTGGTTCATCAGGCACTTTTTACTTTCGTGCACGAATTCTATCGGATCTTCGATGGTCAAAATATGACCATAGTCATTTTCATTAACGTGATTTACCATCCCTGCCAGTGTGGTTGATTTACCCGAGCCGGTGGGCCCAGTCACGAGTACAATTCCCCGCGGAGTCGCCGCAATATCTTCAAATATTTTCGGTGCACCCAGCTCTTCTAATGTGAGAATTTTTGATGGGATGGTTCTAAACACCGCACCGGCACCCCGATTGTGGTTAAACGCATTAACACGAAAACGCGCCAGTCCGGGTATTTCAAATGAAAAATCCACTTCCCAGTATTCTTCAAAGGTTTTACGCTGCTTATCATTCATGATGTCGTACACCATGGCGTGAATTTCTTCATGGGGCATGGCATCGATATTAATGCGTCGCACATCCCCGTCCACCCGAATCATTGGTGGCAGTGCCGCTGACAAATGTAAATCCGAGGCGCCGTTTTTAACACCAAACGCCAGTAATTGTGCAATATCCATTCAATCTCCTCTTAAAAATCACGCAGGGTTTAAGCTACGAAACTCTCATCTCATAATATTAACCACTTTCTGGGTTCTAATATTTGAGTTTTGTTTGTTTATACTCGCTTGTTCGGCTGCAGTTACATGGGTAAACTTAACAGGACAAAACGCAATTGTATTCTATTTATAGTCAATAAATTAACAGGCTTCAATCAAAGCTGTCTTCTTAACCGGCATTTTACATGAGCAATATTGCAAATAATCTAACGCAAATCCAGCATAATATTTCCGAATACTGTGAAAAATATCAACGTAAGCCCGGGGATGTACAATTACTTGCGGTGAGTAAAACCAAATCTGCCGAAGAAATACGCAGCGCCTATAACGTCGGGCAAAGCTGTTTCGGTGAAAACTACCTGCAGGAGGCCCTGCAAAAAATTAAACTTTTAGCCGATTTGAAAATTCAGTGGCATTTCATCGGAGCCATTCAATCTAATAAAACCCGTGACCTTGCAGAGAATTTTGCCTGGGTGCACAGTGTTGATCGACTAAAAATTGCTCACCGCCTAAGCCAGCAACGCCCACCGACTTTACCGCCATTGAATATTTGCCTGCAGATCAATATCAGCAATGAAGCATCAAAGTCCGGTTTTAAAGCCAGTGAGGTTGCAGCGGCTGCCGATGAGATTGTAAACCTGCCGAATCTAAACTTACGGGGGCTGATGGCCATTCCTGCGCAGGCTGATAGCCTACAGGCACAACGTCACATCTTTGCAAAAATGCGAACATTGCTTGAGTCACTTCAAATCAACCACCCCCAACTGGACACTTTATCGATGGGTATGAGTGGCGATATGCAGGCGGCCATCGCTGAGGGGAGTACAATACTAAGAATTGGCACCGCCATTTTTGGTGCTCGAACCACGACGGCAAATTAATATACAATACACCCGGCTTCTCTCAACCGGCTATTTTAAGACGGAAGTCATGACAACCAACCACATACCAATAGAAAGAATATGACTCAACACATTTGCTTTATCGGTGGCGGCAATATGGCCGGCAGCTTGATTAGCGGTTTAATCAATAACCAGTACCCCGCAAACCAGATCACCGTAACTGACCCGGATACACAAAAACTCGAGCAACTGCAGCAACAGTTTTCGATTATGACTGAAGCCGACAATCTCAAAGCCGTGCAAAAGGCAGATGTACTGGTACTGGCGGTAAAGCCGCAGATACTTAAGCGTGTTTGCGAGGGCATCCAGGCCATTGTCCAAAACACTCAGCCACTGATTATTTCCATCGCTGCGGGCATCCGCTCCACCGACATTGACCGCTGGCTCGGTGGCAACCAGGCACTGGTGCGTTGCATGCCCAATACCCCTGCGTTAATTCAGGCGGGAGCCACGGGCTTATTTGCCAACGCCGCCACCCGTACAGAACAGAAAAACCTGGCGGACCAGATATTAAGCGCCGCGGGTATAACCCTGTGGGTTGATCAGGAAGCCCAGCTGGATGCGGTAACCGCGGTCTCCGGCTCTGGCCCGGCTTACTTCTTTTTATTTTTAGAAGCCATGCAGGCCGCCGGCAAACAACTTGGACTGGACGAGAAAACCGCCGGCATGCTCGCCAAGCAAACCGCACTGGGTGCGGCACGCATGGCACTGGAAAGCGATGACGAACCGGCCACACTGCGCGCAAAAGTCACCTCAAAAGGCGGCACCACCGCCGCCGCCATTGCCTCATTTGAAAATAATCATTTCAGCCATATAATTAATCAGGCACTCACCGCTGCACATGATCGAGCCATTGAGCTGGCTGATGAATTAGGAAACGACTAACCATGAACCCCTTTGTCTTTTTAATTGATATTCTGTTTCAACTTTATGCCACCGTCTTACTCATTCGCCTGTTACTACAATGGGTGCGGGCGGATTTTTATAATCCGATATCACAATTTATTGTGAAAATCACTAACCCGCCGGTGCTCCCACTACGAAAAGTCATACCCGGCGTTGGTGGCATTGATATGGCCACTTTAGTGTTGGCCTATCTGGTGCTGGCCATTAAATCGATGCTGGTGTTTCAAACCACCGACGTACTGGCAATTGCCATCATTGCATTTGGCCAGACCCTTATTCTTATTCTCAGTATTTTTCTTTATTCAATCATTATTCAGGCTATTTTAAGCTGGGTAAATCCTGACCCGCATAACCCGGCGGTCAACTTACTCAACAGCCTGACCCATCCAGTGTTAAAGCACTTTAGAAACCTCATGCCCCCGATTAGCGGCATGGATATTTCCCCCATCTTTGCGATGATTGCCCTGATATTTGTGCAGTATTCTGTACGTTATATTTTTGCAGCGGTTTTTGGCATTAGTATTTAATAAGGCATGTTTTATGAGTGGCAGAATGGGCATTTATTGTTACGCATAAAAGTCCAGGCCAACGCCAGCAAAGACGAGTTTTGTGATGCCATGGGCCAGCAGCTGAAAGTCCGCATTAGCGCCCCACCGGTAGATGGCAAAGCCAACCAGTACTTAATTAAATTTCTGGCAAAACAGTTAAGAGTAAGTAAATCGCAGGTTGAACTGGTGAGTGGTGAAACCAGCCGCGAGAAACGCTTTAAAATCTTCGGCCTGTCATGTGTGCCTGCGGTTTTAAAAGAAAAAGACAACGTGAAAAAACGCAGATAATCACGAATAAATAACACAGTAAATACTTTCAAGGTATCACGGCAACCCCATTAACATGTTATTTGCGTGGCCCCATAACAGATAGCGCATATTACTTTCATGTCTATTTTAAATTTTATGATCCACTAAACCTGTTAAGCATTGATAATGAGATATTTGCGTTTTCGTGTTGTCTTTTTTCTCTGATTCATGACAATAAACCCGCACCACGTACCGACAGAAACAAACTCCACAATGCAAACACAATCACCAGCCCACCGGCCAGGTTTCTCACCGCCTGCTTTTGTACAAACTGTTTTAATCGATTAGCAAACAATCCCATGGCTAATAAATTCGGCAAAGTACCCAGGCCAAAACTCAGCATCAGCAAAGCACCCTGCTGAAAGCTACCCGCAGAAACGGACCACACCAGTACACTATAAACTAACCCGCAGGGTAACCAGCCCCACAAAAAACCCAGGGAAACCGCCTGCAATGGATTTTTAACCGGAAGAAATGTTTGTGCCAATGGCTGGATCTTTTTCCATATCACCGCACCCATTGTTTCAATTTTAACCAGTCCCATCCACCAGCCGGATATATACAAGCCCATCATCAACATAAATAAGCCCGCAAGAAACTGTAATAACACCTGAATCAGCTGAATATCAGTCCACACACTAACCAGCCAGCCAATCGCACCCATTAAGCCACCGGCCAGTGCATAACTAAATAAACGGCCAACGTTATAGGCCACTAACAAAGATAATAATGAAGAACTCGTCCTGATTTTTTCATTTTGACTGGCAAAACTTAAAGCCCCCACAATGCCCCCACACATGCCAACACAATGCGCGCCACCCATTAATCCGACTGTAAAAGCTGTAATATAAGTAAAATCATGCATTTTTCTTTAACTTTTTTAATAAAACCCTTGTATTACAGTGCAAAAGCACTAACAATCCAGTAATCGAATAATTATGTTGATTATTCACCCAACTGACAAAACAAATAACTTTAGGAGCGTCCTAGTATGGCGGTTAAAAAGAAAGCTGCAAAGAAAAAAGTAGCCAAGAAGAAAGTAGCGGCATCAGCTGTTAAAAAGCCACCAACCAAGAGTGAAATTCTGAATCACATTTCTGCTGAAACAGAACTTAGCCGTAAAGAAGTCACTGCGGTACTGGATAGCCTGAGTGGATTGATTGAGAAAAACATCAAACCACGCGGCCCCGGCTTTTTCAACCTGCCTGGCCTGTTGAAAATCAAAGTCATCAAAAAACCGGCAACAAAAGCACGTAAGGGTACTAACCCCTTCACCGGTGAAGAGATGATGTTTAAAGCCAAGCCTGCACGTAAAGTGGTTAAGGTTCTGCCACTGAAGGGCTTGAAAGATATGGTGTAATCACCTTATTTGAGCTTTGTGAAGCGGGGCTATGCGGCAATTAAATGCCACATAGCCCCGTTTTGCTTTAGCCCATATTGTTTAAACCTGTTTTTTCGTGAGTTAAAAATGATATTTACCCTCCTGTTTTAAGAGACTTTTCGAGGCATAATTGACACAATCACCCTGTAAAATATTAAACATGGGACAACTGGAACCACTAACATAATTTCCAACAATGCAGTTTATATGAACACACTGGCAGATAAGTTACCTAAATCAATCAATCTAAACACAGCTAATTTAAATCGGCTGAATCAGTTACTGCCGCCTGTTATTACGGTGCTTCTTATTATTGCGTGCAGCTATACCCTGTCACAGATCACCTGGTCATTCATCCCGGATGAGCAACAGCAATCTGCACCCGGCACCCACCAGCAGAACAACCGTACAAAAAAACAAGCTAAAAATTACCAGGAAATTGCCGATGCCCATTTATTTGGCACCTTTCAACAATCCGTTACTAAAACCACGAAAACCGACGCCCCGGAAACCCGCCTGAATTTAGTTCTAAAAGGTGTCCTTGCCACCAACCCAATGGAATATGGCAACGCAATAATTTCAATAGGCAAAAATGGCAAAGAAGACAATTATGCACCCGGTGATAAAGTGTCCAGCGCCACGGTTAAAGAAATTCACGCTGATCGGGTTATTTTAGAGCGAGGCGGCAAACTTGAAACCCTGCGCATGCCCAAGGATACCGCCAGTGATAATTTAATCAAATCAACGCCCGGTGCTTCCAGAACATCAGCGCCATCGGGGCCCGGGGCGGTTTTATCTGACATTCGCAAAAAAATACTTAAAAACCCAACCTCTTTCGGTAAATATGCAATACCGGTACCGGTAAAAGAAAATGGGGTGGTACGTGGCTATCGTTTGCAACCCCAGGGGGACCGCTCACTCTTTGATGCAGTAGGCCTGGAACCCAGTGATGTTATTGTTGCCATTAATGGCGTTAAACTAAATAACCCTGCCAGGGGTCTTAAAGCACTGCGCTCGTTACAACGCGCAAAATCTATCGACTTAACCGTATTACGTAATGGCGCGGAAATGCCACTACACTTTGATATACCTTAACAGAGACAACTATTTTGAAATTTCAGGGCTTGAATAACAAATATTTACAAATCACAACATCCAGCTTACGGCGTTTACTTTTAATCTGCAGTTTACTGGGCTCCGGCGTAATGCTGTCACAAAATGTTTTGGCTGCGGGCAATCAGATTACCCTTAACTTAAAGCAGGCGGATATTCGCGCACTCATCAGTACGGTTTCCAAATTCACTGGCAAAAACTTTGTGGTAGATCCGCGGGTTAAGGCTAAAGTGACCGTGGTTTCTTCTAACACCATGTCCGAAAGTGAAGTCTATGAAGTTTTTTTATCGGTGTTACAGGTGCACGGATATGCCGCGGTACCCGTGGGCAATATTATAAAAATTGTTCCCGAGGTAAATGCGAAACAAGGCCCCCTACCGGTGGTTCGGGGCTCTAAAAACATTGGTGACGAGCTTATCACCAAAGTCATAACACTGGATCACGTACCCGCTGCCCAACTGGTGCCCATATTGCGCCCGCTGGTTCCCCAGCAGGGTCATCTTGCGGCATACAACCCAACCAATACATTAATAGTGACCGACCATGCGGCCAACATTAAAAGACTGGTACAGATTATTCGCCACATCGACCGCCCGGAAAGTGATGAGCTGGAAATTATCCCCTTAAAACATGCCTCCGCCTCCGAACTGGTACGCATACTCAACTCTTTACATGCCAGTGGTGGCGCTGGTGCAAAAGCGGCGACCAAAAAAATCACCCTCGCCTCCGATGATCGCACCAACAGTATTTTAATGAGTGGTGAGCGTGCCAGCCGTTTAAAAATTCGCGCAACCATTGCGCACCTGGATACGCCATTAGAAAATGCAACGGGAAACACCCATGTAATCTATTTAAAATATGCCAAGGCAAAAGATCTGGTGAGCATTCTCACCGGAGTTGAAAAAAGTACCAGCAAAACAAAGAAAAAAGCGGGCAAGGCGGCCTCAATATCCAAAAAGAACAGTTTCGATATCCAGGCGGACGAGTCCACCAACGCCTTAATTGTGACCGCTGGCCCGGACGTTGTGCGCAGAATGAAATCGATCATTCGCCAGCTCGATATTCGTCGCGCACAGGTGATGGTCGAGTCCATCATTGCAGAAATTTCTAATAACACCGGCAAGGAATTTTCCTCACAGTTTGCGGTGGGTCCGGAGGAAGACAGCACGAATACCACAACCCCAATTGGGGTTGGAAACTTTGGTGGAGCCGGTGGAATTATTGGCTTGCTAAGTGGTGACCCGTCTACTATTGGCGGAGCCATTGGTGATGGCATCACTTTTGGTGTTGGCAGCAACGACGGCACACGATTTGCGTTTTTACTAAAAGCACTTTCATCCGATGCAGCCACCAATATTTTATCAACCCCCAGTGTGGTAACCCTCGACAACCAGGAGGCCACCATTGTGGTTGCTCAAAATGTGCCGTTTCTTACCGGCTCATTCACCACCGCAGCCAGCGGCGCTTCCAATCCATTTCAAACCATAGAGCGTCAGGATGTGGGCATCACCCTGAAAGTAACCCCACAAATAAATGATGGTAATACCATTAAACTGGAAATCGATCAGGAAGTTTCAAACGTTTCTACCGCCGCCGCCGCGAATGGCGGGCTGGTCACCAACAAACGCCAGATCACCACATCGGTGCTGGTCGAAGACGGTGAAATACTAGTGCTCGGCGGATTGATTGATGACCAGTTACGTGACAATGTTTCTAAAGTTCCCGTATTAGGTGACATTCCTTTATTAGGCTGGTTATTCCGTTCCCACACGACATCTAAAGAGAAGCAGAACTTAATGGTGTTTATGCGTCCCAGTATTATGCGTGATGCGGGAACTGCGGCTTATCACACCAATCAGAAATATAATTATTTACGCGCTCAACAAATCGATGCGGGCATCAATGGCTTTGGTTTATTAAAGGATGAGAGCAATCCTTTACTACCGCCATTACAAAATTTGGTCGTGCCAGAGGATGCATCCGATACAAAACTTGAATCACCGCTAAATGAAGCCGAAAAAGCTCAGGACGCGGAAGCATCAGACCTCAATGGCGAAGACTTTGAGTAGCTTATCAACAGACAACGTTAGCAATGATTTGGCCCAAAGTTCAATGTTAAATCAGGTCGACGAGATGAGCGCACAATGTATTTCCTATGCATTTGCAAAACGCCATGGCGTCATGTTGGGAGCAATTGATGATAATAAAGCCGAGTTGTTATATCACGGTGATATAAATCCACAGGCAATTTCTGAAGTACGCCGAATTGTTGGCCGACGTATTGAGTTATCAAAAATCTCAAGCGAGGAATTCGACGCAAAACTGACGCTGGCCTACGAGCAAAATTCTGATCAGGCAATGGCAGTTATGGAAGGGGTTAGCGATGAGCTCGATCTCGACCAGCTCGCCGAAACCATAGAACCGGAAGATTTACTCGAAGCCGAAGACGACGCACCGATTATTAAATTAATAAATGCTGTGTTAACCGAAGCGATAAAAATCAGTGCCTCGGATATTCATATTGAAGCTTTTGAAAACCGCATGCGAATTCGCTTTCGTGTTGATGGCATTTTACGTGAAATTTTACAACCCCCTAAAAATATTGCGCCGTTAGTTATTTCACGTATTAAAGTTATGTCGAAGCTCGACATTGCTGAAAAACGAATTCCACAGGATGGCCGAATTTCCCTGAAGGTTGCTGGACGCTCGGTTGACGTACGTGTCTCGACATTACCCTCCGGACACGGTGAACGTATCGTTTTACGTTTATTAGATAAGCAGGCGGGACGACTGGATGTTCAGCACCTGGGTATGTCAGATGAGGACAGTGAGCGCCTGAATGATTTGCTGCACCATCCCCACGGTATTATTCTGGTCACGGGCCCCACCGGCTCCGGTAAAACCACCACCCTCTATGCGGGGCTCACCCGACTCAACGATAAAAGCCGCAATATCTTAACCGTTGAAGACCCTATAGAGTATTACCTGGATGGCGTCGGCCAGACCCAGGTTAATACCAAAGTCGATATGACATTTGCAAAAGGCCTGCGTGCGATATTACGACAGGACCCGGACGTGGTCATGATTGGTGAAATCCGTGACCTTGAAACCGCATCAATCGCTGTACAGGCCAGTCTAACCGGTCATCTGGTTTTATCTACCCTGCACACCAACACCGCCATAGGCGCTGTTACCCGTTTACGCGACATGGGGGTTGAACCGTTTTTATTGGCCTCCAGTTTAATTGGTGTACTCGCACAACGCCTGGTTCGCCAGCTCTGCCCGAACTGTCGCGAAGCCCACACCGCAACGCAAAGCGAATGTGAATGGCTGGGCATTGAACTTTCTGAAGCGCCTCAGATTTATGCACCCAAAGGCTGTGAAGAATGCAATCAACTGGGTTTTACCGGGCGCACCGGTGTATACGAATTAATTCCCATTGATGACACATTACAACAAATGATTCACGATGGAGAAGCGGAACAAACAATGGAAAAATATGCCCGCAGCTTTACCACCAGTTTACGCACCGATGGTAAACGCCTTGTATTGCAGGGTACGACGTCTCTGGAAGAAGTGCTACGGGTTTCCCGCGAAGACTAAACATCGATGAATAAATAATAATAACGATTAAAAATAATTAAAATGGCAGCATTCGAATACATCGCACTCGACGCAAAAGGTCGTGAAAAAAAGGGCATCATTGAAGGCGACACCCAACGTCAGGTTCGCCAGATGCTGCGCGATAAAGGCATGATGCCGTTACAAATTGACACCGCGGCTAATCAGGAAAAAAAGCAGCAGGATAAGCCCACCCAGGTGTCACGCCGGAGTATTAGTGCAACTGACCTGGCTTTATTTACACGCCAGTTAGCGACCCTGGTGCGCGCCGCCATTCCTTTAGATGAAGCACTTTCTGCGGTGGGCAAACAAACCGAAAAAACCCGCATCAAGGGCATGGTGTTTGCGCTACGTGCAAAAATTTTAGAAGGTCATACCTTAGCCGCCGGACTTACGGATTTTCCAAAAATATTTCCCCAGTTGTTTCGTGCCACGGTGGCGGCCGGTGAATCGTCAGGGCACCTGGATGTGGTACTTGACCGACTTGCGGATTACACTGAAAGTCGTCAGCAAATGGCCTCGAAAGTCGCACAGGCAACCATCTATCCGGCCATTTTAACCGTCATGGCTTTTCTGGTAGTGACCGGTTTATTAATGTTTGTAGTACCACAGATTGTTGAAGTCTTTGACTCTTCAGGCCAGGAGCTACCCGGCATTACCAAAGCCATGATCTGGGTAAGCGAGTTTTTACAGAACTGGTGGGGGCTGTTAATTTTAATGGCGGTTGCTATTTATTTTGCTATTCAAAAATTTTTATCCATACCCTATAACAGACGCCGCTACCATTTATCGTTATTAAAATTGCCCGTTGTTGGAAAACTGGTGCGTGGTCTTAATACCGCACGTTTTTCTCGTACACTCAGCATACTCTCTTCCAGTGGCGTCCCGGTACTCGATGCTCTTAAACTCGCCGCACCGGTGGTTGAGAACTTACCCATGCAGGATGCGGTAATCGATGCGGCGGAAAAAGTGCGCGAGGGCTCCAGTATTTACGCGGCCCTTGACCGCAGCAAACTTTTTCCACCCATGACATTGCATTTAATTTCAAGTGGTGAACGCTCCGGTAATTTAGAGGACATGCTGGACAAAGCGGCCGAGCAGCAGGAGCGTGAACTGGAATTATTAATCGCCACTTTTATGGGCCTGTTCGAGCCCCTTTTAATTGTCGCCATGGGCGGCATTGTGTTAATCATTGTACTGTCTATATTATTGCCGATTATTAATATGAACGATTTAATGCAATAAAATTTAAGAAACTATTATTATAAACACCAGAAATTAACAACCTCAGAGAATAAATCCAAGGGAAAATTTATGAAATTTACAGCTGTTACCTCATTAATCAACCTGCTAATGATTAGCCTTTTACTGAGCGCTTGCTCTCACAACCGGCCGATTTCAGAGGTCACTTCAAACACAAAAAAAATAATCTACGTACAACAGGGCCACACTGCACAATTCTATAAACTCGGCATGCATGATGCCGCCAGCTTCTGGTCAAATGCCGGAGGCCTGGTGGGTGCTGCTGCATCAATGGTTAACATTGACAGCCAGTCAAAAGCCGAGATTACTATTAAAAATTTAATGAAAAAAAATGATCTGGTGGGCGACACATCAAAAGCTGTTCACAGAGCAATGCAGAATAAATTCCGCAAACGATTCAATAATAAAAAGCCCATCATCGTGAAAAACACCAGCCTCAAATATAATGAGAATGGCGATTTATTTACAGGGAAATCAGACGCGGATATTGCGATAATTTTTTCAGTCATTAGTATTGAACTTAATGCCCCACCAACAATGGGTAATATGTTAGGCGATATGGTAACACTTGGCCTACAGGATAAGGACGTCGCCCCAATCATAACCGCCAGTGTTAATGCCTATAAGAAAACCAGCCAACCCAAACATGCGGAACTGGTCTGGCAAGTAAACTGTACAACGGGGGCTTTTAGCTCGCCGGAAGAATACACAATAAAAGAAATGCAACAGGATAAAAGTAAAGCTTATTCACTTTTCAAACATGCAACCCAGCTCTTAATTGACGACTGTGTTGAAAACATAATGGAGAGTGAAAGCTGATACAGCTTAACTTTAACGAGTAACTTTTATATCGAATCAAGTATGCTGGCCAATAATTATCTGGCCAGCACTTGTTAAATTGATAAATAATTTTCTATAAATTCTTTACTAAAAAACGCCTAAAATTCACCCGTTGCACCCGCTGTCATAATTTCAACCAGAATTGCATTGACCCGTTTAGTAAGCCTATTTACGGTTTTAGGCAGGGTTTTATTTTCTATTTGCATATCAAGATTGAGCATAACCAGCCAGATTGTGCCCTCCTTATCCTCAATCAATGAAATACGACAGGGCATATAAGCCGCAAATATCGGATTAAATTTAGCTAAAACATAGGCATCATAGGGATTACAGAACTGGAATATTTCAAGTCGTCTGGATTCGATGCCCCTGGCCGCCAGCTCCTTTGACAATGGCTGGTGAGCAACAAACTTCATATTAAGCTCATCCGCTTTAGATTTAAGCGCCTTAATCGCATCGTCGGCTTTAACACCCTTATTTACCTGCATTTTCAATACTGACTGATTGACATTTACGGTCTCTGTCAGGGGGGTTTGTGCATATGCACCTGGTATTATCAAACAGCATGTGATGATAAAAATTCGACGTAAAAAAACGGCCATTTCTAGACTCCTGGGTAATAATGAATTGTGAAAAACAGTGATGAGAACCGGCAAGCGGTACGGCTTTAATTAAGTGAGTATAGACCTAATAACGCAACAAGTTAGCATTACAGGTTATTTTAACGGGGGGCATTTTAATCTGAAATACCCGCAGGGGCGAATACATAATTTCACGCAGCGCTAGATAAATCGTTTCACGCCGTCTTTAAGCACATAAAGGCCGCCTGCGATTGCACCATACAAATGGGCATTAACTGCCACCCGCCCACCGGTCATTGTTTCAGAGCCAGGAAGCGCGCCATACATTTGCTCGTAAATCACCTTACCGATAATCACCACTAACAACACCACCCCGCTAAGTGGGTAGCGACGCATCTCCCAGCGTCCGCCAATAATAAAAAGGCCATGGAGCACCGCCGACAAACCAACATAGCGCTGAAACTGCTGGTCCAGTAACATCCCCAAGCTACTGAATAAGGCAATAAAGAGTATTGCTAGCACCCAGTAGCCCGTTGATTTATAGGACGAGAAAAAAAATGCCACCATACTCAAACCCGCCATATTCAACAGAAAGTGGTTCCAGTTTAAGTGTGAAAAGTGCCCGCTGATTAAACGCCATAATTGCCACTGCTCTATTAAAGCTCGGTCAAAGCGCAATTGCGGCACAAGTTGCATGGCCTGTATAAAAAAACAGATTAAAAATAGAACTAACCACAATTTATAATTTCTTAGTTTATATAAAATACTCATCGATATAATTTACATCTCTTTTTAATAGATAATAATTGCGTCATATCCGGCTTATCTGGCTTCTGGTATGATGTCGCCGAGAGTTTAACTTTTTATTAACGACGGAGCCATCTGTGAAAATACATAAAATTAAGCAACAGGGATTTACCTTAATCGAAATCATCGTTGTTGTTGTTATCATCGGCATTTTAGCCACCTTTGTTGCACCTAAGTTTCTGGGCAAAACAGACGATGCACGGGTTGTAAAAGCCAAAAGTGATATCCAGGCCTTAAGCAGCGCACTGGATATCTACAAGCTTGATAACTATGCCTACCCCACAACCGACCAGGGCCTGGAAGCACTGGTAACCCAGCCTTCCGGTGACCCGGCTCCTGCCAACTGGCAAAAAGGAGGCTATGTTAAAAAGCTGCGTAAGGATCCCTGGCAACGGGATTATTTATACCTCAACCCGGGTGAGCACGGTGAAGTGGATATTTACTCACTGGGAGCTGATGGTGTAGAGGGCGGAGAAGGCGCTAACGCAGACATCGGCAACTGGGATTAACCTGATCACTGTGTTTCAGCATGCGCAAGGTTCATTTCATTAATAGTACTAAATACCCACACGGATTTACCCTGATTGAGTTACTGGTGGTGGTTATCATCATCAGTATTTCAATTGGTTATGTGGTGGTGAATATCAGTACGGGCAGCGCAGAGGAACAACTCGAAGAGGAAATTATTCGCCTGCAGCAAGTGCTACGCTTTGCCCATGAACAATCGGTTGTGCGCTCTGAAGAATACGGGGTGCGCTTTTATGAAACCGGCTACCGGTTTATGGTTTTTGACGAATTAAATGATAGCTGGGTCGATGTCGAAAAAGACAAACTGTTGCGCAGCCGACTGTTACCAGAACAGGTTGAACTGGATTTATATATAGAGCAAAGCCCAGTGGTTCTGCTCGAATCCCCAAAAGACGACCCGAAGGCCAAAAACGAAGATCTTGCCAGCGCCGCCTCCAATATTAAAGCGGCCAATCAGCCGGAGGTTGAACCCATATTACCCAATGTTTTTTTACTCTCCAGCTCAGAGCTTAGCCCGCCCTTTGAAGTGCGCCTGCGCATTCCCGGCAATAAAATAGAGGAAGCGCTAGAGGGGCTACCCCAGGGTGAATACAATCGTGTGCTCGACGATGAATAAGATTTTTTCCAGGCACATTTCCAGGCACACGTTGGGAAAAACAAAACCACCCAGATCCCGTCGCGGCTTTACCCTGATTGAGGTCATGGTGGCCCTGGCTATTATTGCCATCGCACTGGCCTCCCTCATTAAAGCCTCTGGCAGCCACACCCGTTCCGCGGCTTACCTTAAAAGCAAAACCCTGGCCCATTATGTGGCCATGAATGAAATTACAGAAATTCAGATTAGCAGCGAATGGCCCGACATTGGTGAGCGTAAGAAATCCACTGAGCTGGCAGGGGTTGAATGGTTCTGGACCCGCACCGTTGGCAAGGTCGGCGATGAAAATGATTATATTCGTTCATTAAAATTTACGGTTTACGCGGATGAAGATCGCAGCCGCAATCTGGCACAGGTGGAAGCCTATATTGCAAACCCCACCAATAACAAACCTGTAGCCACCAACTGACATGTTTATCGCACCCCCACATAAAAACACGGGCTTTACTTTAATCGAGGTGATAATCGCCATATCGATCTTCGCCATCGTCTCGATTATGGCTTACTCCGGTCTGCACTCGGTGGTCAGTAGTAAAACTCACACGGAAGGCTCACTCAAACGGCTACAACAGTTACAACTCACCATGCTCACCCTCACCAGCGATTTTCAACAACTGGCCAGCCGTAACGGACACGACGCACTGGGGGGCAGTCTGTTAAAACTCACCACCCAGGACAGTGACTATATCAGTGCCTTTACCCGCAGTGGCTGGCGCAACCCCGCCAAACAGGCTCGCAGCACCTTACAACGGGTGGCCTATAAACTGGACGACGATAAACTCATTCGCATTTACTGGACCCATGTTGACCGCGCCGATGATGACCACTTTGTGGAACGCACCTTAATCGACAATATTGAGTCACTAGACATCCGCTATCTCGATGAAAAGAACAAGTGGCAGACTGAATGGCCCAGTGCGGAAAGCCTGGCCGCCACACCTGCAGAGGGAGCGGCGGCCGGTGTAGCTCCGAATGACCTGCCAATTGCCGTTGAAATCACCCTTAACATGAATGACTGGGGAGAAATCAAGCGCCTGGTCAGGGTGGCGCGCTAATGCTTTTGCAATGTAGGCAAAAGGGCGTCGCACTCATTACCGCCCTATTAGTGGTGTCACTGGCGGCGATACTGGCCGCTTCACTGGTGAAACATCTTAACTATGATATTCGCCGCTCTGAAAATATATTACGCCTTGACCAGGCCCAGTTATATAATAAAAACTCGGTCGAATTCGCGATGGTGCTGGTTAACCGTGACTGGGCATTAAATAATAAATTCGACTCCATCGAAGATATACAAACATTTAATGATTATGCCATTGCCATTTCACTGGAAGGCCCACCGGTTTCACTTGAGCTGGTTGATTTACAGAGCTGCTTCAACCTCAACAACTTAACCACCGCTAACAAAGACCTGCCAAAAATGCGCGCCCAGTACAGCAAACTCCTGAGCAGCCTGGAAATTGATATCGAATTACACCGCACCTTAACCGACAGCCTGATTGACTGGATAGATCCGGATCAGGTAAACCAGCCCCAGGGGTCTGAGTATGATTATTACATCGGTCTAGAGCGCCCCTACCGCATCGCAGATGCCCCCCTGACCAGCATTAGCGAATTACGTCTGGTAAAAGGGTATACTAACGCGGTGATAGATCAGCTTAAAGAACATGTATGTGTATTGCCCGAAGCCAATAGCGGTATCAATATCAACACCGCCAGTAGCATAATGTTAGACTCTATTGAGGGCCTGGGCGGATTTGGCGAACAGATTGTTAAGGATCGTGATGGGGACCTCAACACCGACAGTACTGACAATAATGCGAATGATATTAATGTAAATGACGCAAACGCAATAGACACCAGCAATACCAACCCGTTTGAAAAAGTGGAAGATTTCGCGAAATATGTTAAGGATGTTTTAAAAGTGAAAAACTTTGATGCCAATGGATTACAGGCTTATTCTGAATATTTTTTAGTTGAATCCAGAACACAACTTGGCACTGGAAATGTTAAGTTGTTTAGTATAATTTATCGAGACAATAGTAATGGTGAAACCAAACTCATTAAACAAACCAGCGGAGCACTTTAATGAGTGAGTTTCTGATAATTCATTATAAACCCGGACGACATCTTGCGGAGCTTAACAAACCCCAACGGGACGCTTCTGCTTCGGACAATGAAAGCCCTTTTGAATTTGAAAACACCGCATCTGAAAAGGCGCAACCGGAAACGCTTGATACCACAGGCGCTGACACCGCCGTACCGCTTGCAAACTTACAATACTGGGCCATCGGTGCCGACCACCACCCTTCCATTACCCTGGGTCACGGTAGCCTTGAAGAATTAACCCCCATTGCCCGTGGCAAAAAAGTTACCGTATTAATCGACGCCCATTACACAACCGTAGAGTCCGTTAATATACCCAGCAAAAATCGCAACAAACAACTGCTCGCGGTGCCTTTTGCAATGGAAGATTCTCTAGCTGAAGATATCGAAGATACCTATTTCGCCCTTGGCAAATCCAGTTCGACCCCATCTCATACCAGTAAGGACTCAACTGAGAAAGATGGGGCCAATAAAATACCGGTGATTGCCATTAAGCGCCACCTGCTTGAACAAACCATTGATTTTTTCAGGCAGCAACAGATCCACCTCGAAGCGGTTAGTGCAGACAGTGTTGCCCTGCCCGCCACAGAAAAAAACTGGAGCGTACTTTTAGATGAAGACAGCGCTTTAATTAAAACCGGCAGCGCACAGGCCCACAGTTGTGATCGTGAAAACCTGGAAATCATACTGCACGCGCTGTTGCAGGAAAAAACTCAACACGAACAAACCCTGCCCGAATTAATTAGCTATTATTACAAAGAAGACGACTCAGAAGCACAATACCTTCTTGACGATATTGCCGCCGATTTTTCCATTGAAATAGAACAACTGCACTATAAAAATCACCCACTGGAAATTTTTGTACAAAACCTCAAAGAAGTTGAATCACTGAATTTATTACAGGGTGAATTCAAACCGGTACGGGAAAGCAACCAGTGGTTAAAGCCCTGGAAGTCGGTAGCCATTGTTAGTGCAATCTGGATGACACTACATCTTGGTTACTCTGCAATGCTGGCATCACAGTTAGAAATTAAAAACCATGACTTAACTCGTCAGATCGAAGCCGAGTTTAAACGCGCCATACCCGACGCAAAGAAAATGACCAATATGCAAAAGCGTGTTGAGCGACGCTTAAATGATTTAAAGTCCGGTGGTACAGGTAGCAGCGAAAACAGCTTTCTACAGATATTATCTAAAGTTACACCGGTGCTTGCCAAAAACGATAAAATTGAAATTATTGCCGCGGTGTACCGAAATAACTACATTGATGTAGATTTAACCGCAAAGTCCTTACAGGATATTGAAGCCATTAAAAATAAACTCACTACAGTCTCCGGCATTAAAACCGTATTATCAACCACTGTTGAAAAAGGCAGCGTTAAGGGCCGCTTAAGGCTGGAGGCAAAGGGATGAAAGTACTCGACGATTTATTAGCTCCGGCAAACCTGTGGCTAAATACGCTGGAAAAAAGAGAACGCCTGATTGTCATCATCGGCGCCATCAGCCTGGTTATTATGATGTTTTATTTAATCATCTGGGAGCCTATCACGGCCAAGTACGAGCAGCAGCAACAGCAGAATATTTCACAACGTCAGTTATACAGCTGGATGAAAAATGCCAGTGCTGAAATTCATAGTCTTAAATCTTCTGGCAATAGCAGTATTGCACGTTTTCGTAATCAGTCAATTTCCAGCCTTGCGGATCGCAGCGCCGTATCATCGGGCATAAAACCGTTTATTGAAAAAATTGATCAAAGTAAAAAAGGCGTTAACATCCGCCTGAAAGCTGCAAATTTTAATCGCATTGTTATCTGGTTAACCGACATGCAAAATAAATATGGCATTACGGCCAGTAAAGTAAAAGTTGAAAAGACCCCGACCAAAGGTGCGGTTGATGCACAAATAACACTGGAACGCAGCACCTCATAGAAGGCGCCCGTAAATCATAATTTAATTCGCTTATACGATCCATAACCAAGCAAGCTTATATGAAAACACGCTATTACATTTTAATTGCTATCGTCTCTTTTTTATTTTTTACCCTGGGAAATGTTCCCGCGGCTAAAGTCATTTCTCTGGCACAAAAAAATACCCAGCTGCCACTTAAATTTTATGGTGTACAGGGCAGCCTCTGGAACGGCAGCGCCGACAAAGTCATCGTTCGAGGTCAACCACCCATTGATAATATTCAATGGGATATAAATCCGGCCACACTGTTATTGGCGCGCATTAGCGGCGAAGTTAAGGGCAGCATAAAAAATCAGAATGTGGTTGGCAATATTAGTTATTCTGCTGCTGGTACATTAAGCGCATCAAATGTACGCGCCCGCATTGAAGCACCGGTAATACAGGAACTTGCTAAAATGCCGCTCGGAGAACTGGGGGGTGTTTTTAATGTAAATATTGAATCACTTGAGGCAAGCCCAGGAGGCCTGCCTAAAGTTGCCGGCACCATTAAATGGAAAAATGCACAATTAACTGTCATGGAAACCGTTGAACTGGGCTTCATTGATCTGGTGCTTAGCACAGGTGACGACGATAAACTGCTTGCAAAAATATCCAATACCAAAGGACAACTACTGCTCGACGGTAAGGCCAACCTGGATAGTAACAAGGCCTACGATTTAAATTTGCGCATTACCCCGGAAAGCAATGCCAACAATAATATTCGCCAGAGCATCACCCTGTTTGCCAAACGACAACGCGATGGCAGTTATCTTGTAAAACGTAAAGGCAATTTACGCGAACTAGGTTTATAAATTTTATGTCTATTTCTACCCCCATTAAACCCGCCATAGAAATTACCTCTGAAAACAAATGCAGCTTTTGCACCGGCTCTATTTGCTGTACCTATATTACCCAGCATATAGACACACCCCGCTCAAAAACTGACTTTGAACATTTGCTATGGCAAATCTCCCACGAAAACATTCGAATTTATAAAGATGAAGATGGCTGGACGCTTCTGGTAGAAACCAAATGTCTGCATCTACAGATCGACGGCGGTTGCGGTATTTATGAAAACCGCCCAACAATATGTCGCGAACACACCAATGATTATTGCGAATATGATGCTCCATCTGAAGATGGCTTTGATTTATACTTTGCTGACTATGCAGCTTTAAGGACTTACTGTCAAAAACGTTTTAAGAAGTGGGATAAGTAAAAAATCTTTAAACTGAAAATATCAGGCAGCCCATACTAGCCGACATCCGCTGCCACCATAAAGGCGTAACCTGAATTCGCGTTTAACTCATTAACAATTTAAACTAGCATCGAATAAACCAGTCCCAGAACAGCACTCATTCCAATCTTTGTGAACCCACCCATGCAATAAGGGCAGCCATTAAAACAATATAAGGAAAAGCGATATTAAATGTAAAGGTGGCAATAAACGCTAAGAACGCCATGGCACGCAACACATTATTTTTAAGTGCACGAGAACCAATTCGATAAGCCGCAAAAACCACAATAGCCGTAACGGCAGGTTTAGTCCCGTATAAAATTCCAGCGACGTTTTTCTACCAGCTCCTGATGCATCATACTGATTTGACCCGCGGATCCACCAAAACTAATAAAGCCAAGCTTTAACCAGTACAATAGCGCACTGCTAAAAGTCATGGCTTGCGACTGTTCTGCCTGTGCTGTTTCTGCTGACACATTTGCACCCCGTTATATTTAACTATTATTATTTTTTCGCCAGTGCCTTTCTAATTTTTTTGTAAATTAAACTTTTTATGTTTTGATGTCACTGGACAGATAAACTCCAGCTCAACCGAACTCAACTGCAAATCAAGTTGTGTCCCTTTTGCACCATAAAGCCTGTCACCAACAATCGGATAGCCCATTCCAGATAAATGCCTACGTATTTGATGTTTGCGCCCGGTTTCGATTTTTATCTCGACTGTCGTCTGGTTTTTCTCTTCATCCAGCGTTAAGGACACTATTTCAGATAGCGCCACTTTATCATCCAGTTTATTTTTAATTTCAAAGGGCAATCTTAAGTTATCAATTACCCCTTCAACTACTGCACTGTATTTTTTATTTATTTCACGTTGCTCAAACATTTTAGAGAATTGTCTAGCTGTGCTTTTTTTATGCGCAATAATGATGAGACCATTAGCGGCCTTATCAAGTCGATGTACAATAAATGCCTGGCGTTGGGGCAATAGGTTTTGTTCTGCCCAACGATATATCGTGCAATGATCTCCCCATTTGGTTCCCTGTGAGTACATGCCGGATGGTTTATTCCAGATGGAATAATTTCCTTCATCTGAAATTAATTCTGCCGCGGGCGGCGCTAGTAACTGAATGCTTTCATCATAATACAGGTGGAGCTCATCATTATTATGAACAATTTTTTTTGCACGACGAATACGATTTATGCCGTGCGAATTCTCCAACCACACTGCACCGTTTTGCATAATTTTTTTTAACTGTTGCTTGCTCAGTTCAGTGTTATCACCCAGACAATCGAGTATGGTTTGTGTTTTTTCTAGCCGAATATGTTTTTCAAATTTACTGATCATCCACAACCTTACTTTATTTATTCATCAGCAATATCGAAGTAGCCTTCCGCTATTTTAGTAGCGTGACCACCGAGTTGCAGCCCCTGCACTTTTCCATCCTGTTTATCTACATTAACTTCCATAATACTAATGCGCGAATGCGCCTCGCCTCTTTGCAATGAACAGGAGCGATGATAATCATTAATACCATACGATAGATACAAACCAAATGCAGGCGCGACGGTACCGATTGGCGGATCCTCATGTATCGCTATACCTTTGCCCATCAGGCGTGCAGTAAAGTTAATTGATTCATAGGGATGATCCCCGGTAAATAACAGAACATGATTCGCCAATGAAGCGACAAATGACAATTGCCATTTATTTTCATAAAACTGAGCACTTCGTAAAGCCTCATTGTTTTTTAATGGAATCATCAGGCAGGGTTGAGGGCAACCACTAATCATCGGTTTGTAATTTAAATACCCTAACTTCGACTCTTCAATGCCGATAATTTGTGCCAGTTCCTGATTTGAGGGTACATATTCATCATATTTTTCAGACACCGGGATATCTATCTGCACTTTTCGATTTTTGTGGCTCTGCACAATTTTAAGTGGCTGATCGTTTAACTCAAATATGGCATCCGTACCTTGGACCAATCCCGAATCAGCCAGTAGATAACTGGCGGCCACCACCGCCTGCCCGGCAAAATCACCCGCACCCTGGTGCGTAAATATTTCTAATTTTGCGTCACAATTTGCTAAACTGGACTTAGAGATAAACACGGTATCATTTAGATTAAGCTCTTTAGCCAATTGCAGTTTCAGTTTTTGACTAAGCCCATCGGCATGACTAAAAACCGCAATTTGGGCACCATTGAACTGGTTTAGGGTGAAGGCATTAAGTAGTGTATATTTTAGTTTCATTATAAATTAACAACCGCTGTTGAATCGCATATTCTTTTGTTTTTTTATCAGGCGTAACGATAGCATAAGATTCGACAATAAACATGATAACCCCAACGTTAAATTCTGATGGTATCACCGGACATATATTAATAGAGCCTAATAGACCTATTAGTTGGCGTGAAAACATGCGCTTTATTAAAGTCTTTGCACTTCTGTCTTTTATTATTGCATTGGTTTCTATGCAACAGGGATACTTGCTGGTTTTGCCTTTTTCTGGTCTTGAGGTGTTATTGCTTTTTATCTGCCTGTACCTTGTTTACAAACACTACAGCATCTGCCAGATTATTTATTTCACATCTGACCGCATTATAATTGAATCGGGTAAAAACTGTGCAGATCAGCGCACTGAATATCAACGCCACTGGTCAAAATTTCTAGTTGATAATATGAATAACAACAACATACCCCGCTTATGTATTTCATCGAAGGGTAAGCAAACCGAAATCGGCGCTTTTTTAAGTTATCAGGATAAGCTGATTTTAATTGACTTAATCAAAAACATTACCGCGACTTTTCAATCACAGCAGCCATAATTCAAAACCGTATTTTTCTGACTATTTTTAAATACGTCAACATATCAGGATTGATTCAGACCTGATTAAAATAATTCTGTAAATACGTTTCAAAATCCAGTGTATCAGTTGTTTCAATTTGTTTCTGTCTTTTAATTGACTCAGCAACAGCAGCATCAAAAAACTGACTTCTCTCTTCAGCTAAATGCAGTTTAGTAAAATATTGATTATGTTTTTGCGACATGCGTTTTGCAAAATGATAAAAACCCTCTCCTGTTTCACGCATTTCATTGAGCATTCTTGCCGAAGGTGTCAATTCCGGATCCAGCACTTTATTACGCTGTAATTGTAGCGCATCCCGATAGGGTGTTGCCTGTTTATGCTGATCGAGCAACTCACTTACGGATTGCATGCCTTCAAGCAACTCCAACGCCCAGTCTTTTAATTTAATTTTATTCGCTTTATGATTGAGCTCCAGCAGAGGATCTCGACCCTGGTGCGCCACTAATAATTCATTTTTATCAATTTCTTCCCGTTCACTAAAACAGATCTGGTCACTTTCAGATAACAGACAAAACAACATAAAAATCTCAATAAAACGAAGTTGTGTTTCGTTGATGCCCAGAGGATCAAAGGCATTTACATCTAGGGATCGCAACTCTACATATCGTACGCCGCGCTTTTTTAATGCCATGATCGGTTTTTCTATACCCTGGCAAATTTGTTTTGGCCTGACCGTACTGTAGTATTCATTTTCAATTTGTAGCAGGTTTGCATTGAGCTGCTGATACTCTCCATTAACCTTAACACCTATTTTTTCATATTCAGGAAAGGGTGTTTCAATGGCTCGCTGCAATGTTTGTACATAGGAATCTAAATTACGATAACAGGCTTTCACACCCGTTTCACTTTCTTTATTATTCTGATAACCAATATCCCCCATGCGCAAAGAAGTTGCATAGGGCTCATAATACGTGTTTTCATCAAACTCCAGTAAACTGCTTTGCGCTCCCCCCAGAAATGATTTACAGACCGCCGGGGATGCACCAAACAAATACGGCACCAACCAGCCAAAGCGCTGTAAATTTCTAATGAGTGAGAAATATTGTTCAGACTGAAAGTCTTTTAAACTCAGCTCAGTTTCACCCAATAAGGTTTTATAGATTGGCCAGAAACTTTCCGGCAATGAATAATTAAAATGCACACCGGCAATGACCTGCATCGGCCGACCATATCGATGTCCAAGCCCGCGACGGTAAATACTTTTCATTTGTCCCGCATTTGAGCTGCCGTAATTCGCAATGGGTATACTGCTCTCACCTGCCATTACACAGGGCATACTGGTGGCCCACAAAATTTCATCCTGCTGTAATTTTTTGTAGACATACAACTGGGAGTCCCTTAAAAAATCCAGGACAGACTCAATATGCTCAGAAGGGGGTGTGATAAATTCCAGCAATGCCTCGGAATAATCTGTGGTGATATACGGGTTGGTAAGCGCTGATCCCAGGGACTGCGGGTGCGGTAACTGGGAGATGCCCCCTTTGGGGGAGACCCGTAGACTTTCTTTTTCCACCCCTATCTGGCGACCATTCAGTAAGCCATTTTCGTTGTGTTCAAATAGCGCTTTCACTCTGGATTCTACAAGTTTAAACAATGTTTTTTCCCGTATCGATGACTGTATCAGGCTCCCTGGCATCATATATCGATACCCTGAGCAAATTAAGAATGTAAGCATTTTCTAAGACGACCAGCTTATAACATGACGCCCCCAGTCTCAATACATACTTAATCACACGGATATTCAATTATCATTTTAGGTTCATTGATAACGATCAATATTTGATTACGTTATTTTTTATAACCTCTACCTGTAGCGAAACCTAAATCGTCAAAACTGAATCCAGATTTACCTTGAATTGACGCCTAACAACACACCTGAAAAGACACCTGATGAAACACATGGAACAAAATCAGAAGAAAAAAAGCAATCTGAATTCAGTACCCGTTCACCCACATCAAGCTGCTCAGCGCCAGGAAAAATACGAACTCATCCTTAACTGGTATAAGATAAGTGGCAAAAAACTCCTTGATGAGGAAGTACTTAACAAATTGCCTGTTGATAAGCTATTAAAGATATTAGGTAATCCAATCTGGAATAATATCTATCATTGCTGGGCGATTGAAACCAAACATATGGCCGGATTACAACCCTATTGCCAGCATCAGTTTGAACCCGAAAAATACACCTATTTTATTGAGGTGTACCACACCATCAAGGAATAGATTCCCAAATACAGACTAAAGACCCCTTCATCAGATCTGCAAAATTTACAGACTAAATGACACACCGTTATTTTTTTACGCTATTATATTCTTATCTTTTTTGTGCTTAACCTCCTATCTAAAATGAAACCCATTCAAAACATAAAATTTTCAATCAATAACTGGGGCCACCTTTACTCACTACAACAGGCGATCTCACACAATAAGCAACTTACCGGGCGTAAACTGACGATCACTGGCCGCATACTGAATTCGCCTTTATTAAATAAAATTGACACAGCGATATCAATTGATTTCATTCAGACTGATTCGCCTCCAACCTACACAGACATGGGTGAGGACACCTGTGAACTGGGCACCTTAAAATTGCACAATCAACAGCTTAGCACGCGTATTTTGGTTGACAGGAATGTATTTGAAGAAATGCGCAAAAACTTAATGGAGTACGCTGATATTGAGGGCATACACATCGTGGTTAACCTGGGTGTTTTATGCGAAGAACCAATATGGAAACCTGACACGACCTTACCAATTGTTCAACTCGATTATGCAATGAAAGGCGATGCCTAATGGATTTTAAATTACACCCACAGCTCGAAGCCGATTGTTTTACACTGGGGCAGATGCATGACAGCACACTACTGCTGCATAAAAATGCATTAGTCCCCTGGTTTATACTGGTGCCACATACCACTGAAAATGAAATCTTTAAACTTCAAACAGCGCAGCGGGAACAACTACAGAACAGCATTAATCGACTGGCACAATTTGTCGAATCAAATTTTAAAACCGATAAACTAAACATTGCGACGATAGGCAACATTGTACCCCAGCTACACGTGCATATAATTGGACGACACAAGCAGGATTTTTGCTGGCCTGATCCAGTTTGGGGAAAAACTCAATCGGATGAGTATAAACCGAATGACCTGCAATCAATAAAAAATAATTTACAAAACATAGGCATCACCTCTGAATAAAAGCCAATCCACTTTTAATCACTTCATTTAGACCACTCACCAAGGTAACGTAAAATAATCTGCTGATTTTCTTTTTGTGCGAAAAGACTATTATGATTTCCCCAGGATTTTTCTATAAATTTAGGCTCACTGGCCCTGTGATATAAACTCAGAACATGCTCTGGTCTAATTACCGTATCCTCTTCACTGTACATAAATAACTTGGGCACATCGGGTAATTTTGCAACAAAATCAATCGGGTTATATTCATCATTAATGGTCAGGGAAATCGGCCACTGAAACGCCCAGGTTAACCAGGATCTTGACATGGTTTCACGGGTGATTTTTCTAAACTCGCTAAAGGGTGACACCAGAATAATGCCATCAACCGAAGCTTCATCCATTGCCAGATTAACCACACCCAGGCTCGCACCCAGGCTATGACCTATCACAAATAGTTTATTATTCGCTTTATGTCGCGATGCGATATATTCTCTGGCGCGAGTTATGTCATTCAGGGCGCCTTCCAGCTGCACGCTTCCCTCTGATTTTCCATAACCCCGATAATCAAAAATAAATACATCATATTGATACTGGGTTAACCAGTAAATCAGGCCCGAGTGGGTACTTATGTTTTGACCATTGCCATGTAAAAACAAAACGGTTGCCATGGCCTTATCAGTACCCGAGAGTTTTGCCGGAAACCACCAGCCATGCAATTTACCGGCATCACCCTTAAAGTAGATATCTTCATAGGTGATTTTGTATTGCTCCGGAGATGCAAAATGCTGGCTATGGGGCTGAAAAAAGAAGTGGGTACAGCTAGACAAAAATGCTACATAGGGAATAATTAATACCACCTGAAGAGATCGTGCTTTAACCCTCCTGAGAAACCCAGCCATTAAAATCAACTCCAGAATCCAGTATTTCCTAAATTTCATTGCTATCCATTGGTATATTACAAACAGAAAACTTAAAGGCCAACTAACATCTCATTAATCAAATTTGCTTTAGTTTAAGCAGTTGCATCTAAAAGAGATACTGCTAATATCAATAAAGACTCTTTTGTCTTTACAATCAATAACAATTTTAATGGAGTAGATCTTTATGAAAAAAATTACGGCAGGTACATTTTTACTATTAGCATCTTCAAGTGCGTTTGCAGTTGCGCCCGGCGGTGGCGGTTGTGGCTGGGGTAATGCATTGTTTGAAGGCCAGTCCGGTCCAGCACCTCATATTTTAGCGGTTACCACTAATGGCACCTCTGGTAATAACACCTTCGGTATGACATCCGGCACTAACGGCTGTTCTGTATCGGGTAAAATCGGTTATAGTGGCCAGTCTATGCTGGCATCGGTGATGGATGAATTTTCCGAAGATGCTGCCAAAGGTGAAGGTGAAGCATTAACAGCCGTTTCTGTTGCAATGGGCGTTCAACCAGAAGATCGTGCAAAATTTGCACAGCTGACCCATGACAACTTCAATACCCTATTTCCAAATCAGGATGTAACAGCTGAGCAGGTCTATAATTCACTGCAACAGGTTATGAAAGCAGACGCACAACTGTCTAAATACGCCATATAATCTGATCCACTCACGTAAAGGCCCGGGTGTTATACTCGGGCTTTTTTATGGGCACAACTTTTTTATTTCATGAATAATTCAACACTAACATGGCTTAACATCGCCACATTCTTGCTTAGCTTTATCTTCGTTTCATTCACCTCAAACGCTGCCGAACATACAGCAAGTACAACCATGCCCAAAAAGCTTCTCATAAATGCGACTAAAATTGAACTGTGGAAAGATAAGGAATGGCTTAATCTTTTACATTATAAAGGTGATGGCAATAGCTATCTTAGCCAGGTTGATGACCCACGATTTTTTAACGCACCGGATGGAAAGTCTAGCCCACAGAACGAATTAATAGCCAGCCTCACATCATTTTACAATACTGACCTGTCAGAACCTGACAACCACACACAATGCCGGTTTATAGCTCGCTTACACTGGCTCCAGAAACAGTTGCCTGATAGCTTAACCCAACTACCCACGGTTAACTGCCCACAATATAATGACTGGCGCAAGCTGGTACCGGGACATAAAGCCAGCCTGATTTTTCCTGCCTATCACCTCAACAGCCCCTCCTCCATGTTTGGGCACACCCTGTTACGAATTGACCCTGCGGATGATACTTCTAATTCATCCTGGCTTTCCATGGCAGTCAACTTTGGAGCCAATATTCAGGCCAGCGATAATTCCATTGCTTTTGCTATCAAAGGGCTGGCTGGTGGTTACTCAGGCACCTTTATCGTGACCCCCTATTTCAAGAAGATTAAGGAATACAACCGGGAAGAGAATCGCGACATCTGGGAGTACCCCCTGAACCTCACACCCCAGGAAACCGAGAGAATGGTGCTGCATTTATGGGAGTTAAAAGACATTAACTTTGACTATTATTTCTTTGATGAAAACTGCTCATACCGCCTGTTAGAGCTATTGGAAGTTGCCAGACCCAGCCTCACACTCACTCAACAGTTTGGTTTAACCGCCATTCCGATAGATACGGTACGCAGCATTGACCAGGCCGGCCTGATTACCGGTACCCTTTATCGCCCTTCCCAGGCAACAAATATCAATCACTTGCTCGAGCAATTAACCAACAGTCAGAAATCGCTGGTGCTACAGATTGCACGCGATGCGGATACTATCAACACCGACACATTCAAACACATCGACCCAGCAAAACAGAGCATTATGCTGGACGCCGCCTATCGTTATTTACGTTTTCAGCAAAACGATGAAGGACGCACAGAATCCAATGCTAAAAACAGCTTTGCACTGCTGCAGGCTATTAATAAAGTGCCCGATTTTAAATCACCGGAGGCGAGTTACAGCGCCCACCAAAAACCGGAAAAGGGGCACCTGAGTAAACGCCTGGATATTATCGCGGGCAATAACCGCGTTAAAAACAAAGCGAGCAACGAGGAAACAAATCGCGAATATGCACAGTTGCAATTTCGCATGTCATTTCATAGTCTGGATGACAACATCGATGGTTTTTTAGAAGGTGCGCAAATTAATATCGGCAGTATTTCTGCACGGGCATACAAAGATGAGGTGCAACTACAACAGCTGGACTTCATTGATATTTTTTCCCTGTCACCCCGAAATGCTTTCTTTCAGCCTCTATCATGGCGTGTATACACGGGACTGGAACAACAGTTTATCAATGGCAGAGAGCATCTGACCGGCCACGTCACCGCGGGGGCTGGCGTTGCCTATACGCCCTGGTCACGTGGTTATTTCTATGCGTTGGCGACCACCCGCTTTGAAAGCAATAGCCAGTTCAGCAGAGCATTAGAACCTGCATTGGGTTACTCCACAGGTTTACTTCAGCACTTCTCCTTTGGCACCACACAATTTGAGTTTAGTGGCGAAGCCTTTCTAAATAATGAAATCCGCCAACGACTTAAACTCATTCACAACGTCCCCCTGGGGCGCAATCATTCACTGCAATTTCATCTGAATTTTCAACGTCAACGCAATAGCCAGAGCCCCAGCCAGAGCCACTTCGAAACCAGCGATGCCCAGCTCAGTTATCGCTACTTTTACCACTAGCCCAGAATGCCGCAACACTCTGATTTTTTGTACATTTTGAGCCGAATACGTTAAAATATCCCACCATTAAAATCATCTGGATTCGAAAAATGTTGCTAAAACTGCTGCGTGAAGGGCTCGGTCGCCTCATTGTTTTTATCAGTTTTTTTATCCCTGTCAAGAGTCAGTCACGCTCCACTCAAGAGCAGGAATGTGTTGATAAAGCCACCACGTCACTCTCCTTGTATCAGTTTTACGCCTGCCCGTTCTGCCTGAAAACCCGCCGTGCATTTATACGCCTTGGCCTGAATATCGAAACCCGCAATGCCCAGAAAGGCCCACATCGCGCTGAGCTATTGGCGGAAGGTGGTGCAATTAAGGTGCCCTGCCTACGCATCGATAACGAAAATGAAACCATCTGGATGTATGAATCCAGCGATATCATTCAATACCTCGAACAACGTTTTGGCGAATCCAGCACGCCCTGTAATGAGATCAGCCAATAAGCCAATCAACACCCCCGATTTTATATAGTTTCAGGCGCTGCCCCTATGCCATGCGCGCGCGCATGGCCATACGTTATAGCAATATCCAGGTTGAGCTGCGGGAAGTTGCACTCAAAAATAAACCCCCGGCGCTTTTACAGGTCTCAGCCAAGGCCACTGTACCGGTACTGGTTTGCCAAGACGGCACCGTTTTAGATGAAAGCCTCGATATTATGCACTGGGCCCTGATGCAAAATGACCCGCAGAACTGGCTACAGATTGACCATACCAGCGACATTACATCGCTGATCCGTGACAATGACCAGCACTTCAAAACCCATCTCGATCACTACAAATACGCGGACCGCTATCCTGAGCATAGCCCCCTGTATTATCGACAACAGGCCGAGCCGTTTATGACTGCCCTGGAACAGCGCCTTTGTAACCAGCCATTTCTGATAAGTGAGTCCGCATCATTAGCTGATATTGCCCTGCTTCCTTTTGTACGCCAGTTTGCCCATGTGGATTTAAACTGGTTCGAATCTGCACCCTACCCCAAATTGCGCAGCTGGTTAAATGACTGGCTAAGCTCTGATCTTTTTTTATCTATAATGCACAAATACCCATGCTGGGAAGAACACCAGCCCGCCATCACATTTTGAAAATTTGCTGATAAAATAAAGCTTAAATCACTATACGAAAGCCCATTACTATCCTAATATATTAATGTGTTGTTTTAAGGAACACTCATTGGTATGTTTGAGACAATCGCACAAAAAATTTACGTCGATTTTTTAGCCGTTATCTGTCCATCGTAGTATGTCATTCGTAATACTATAATATAAAAGGAGAGTCATATGACTCATGCGTGGTACTCCAGTTACCCGGAAGGTATTTCACACGAGGTAGATGTAACTGCCTATGATTCTTTGGTTGATATTTTTGAAGAGGCCTGCACGCAATACGCCAATAACCCCTGTTTTTATAATTTTGGAACAACCCTGAGCTTTCAGGAAATAAATGTATACACCCAGAAGCTCGCCTCATTTTTGCAGAACCAGCTGGCGATGAACAAGGGCGATAAAATCGCCATTATGATGCCCAACCTGTTACAAAATCCCATTGCTATTTTCGGTGCACTTCGTGCCGGACTCACCGTCGTTAACACCAATCCACTTTATACTGGAAAAGAACTTAAGCACCAGTTAAACGACTCCGGGGCAACCACCATTATCGTTCTGGAAAACTTTGCGTCGACTCTCGAACAGGTCATCAAAGACACCCCAATTAAAAGCGTTATTGTGACACGCATGGGGGATATGCTTTCTTTTCCTAAATCCACACTCATTAACCTGGTTGTTAAGCATATTAAAAAAATGGTACCACCATTTAATTTACCCGGAAGCTATAACTTTAAACAATGTTTAAGCAATGGAGATGAAACGAAATATAGTCGCCCACAAGTCAATCAACAGGACTTCGCTTTTTTGCAATACACCGGAGGTACTACAGGTGTAGCAAAAGGCGCCATTCTTACCCACGGAAATATGGTAGCGAATGTACAACAGGTTTGCGAGTGGATTGAACCATTTATAACAAAAGGCAAAGAGCGCGTTATCACCGCACTGCCGCTTTACCATATTTTTTCATTAACTGCGAACTGCATGTTCTTTATGAAAATTGGCGGCTTAAATTATTTAATCACGAATCCGCGTGATATGAAAAATTTTGTTAAAGAATTAAAAAATTCTAAATTCACCGCTTTCACCGGCGTAAATACTTTATTTAGCGGACTGTTAAATACTCCAGGTTTTTCCGATGTAGATTTTTCTAATTTTCATATCACACTGGGTGGTGGCATGGCGGTGCAACAATCCGTTGCTGAACACTGGCAGGAAGTTACCGGACAGACCCTGCTTCAAGCCTACGGTTTAACTGAAACCTCGCCGGCGGTTTGCATTAACCCCATGGATATGAAATCTTTCAATGCAAAAATTGGTTTACCCATTCCATCAACCGAGGTTTGTATAAAAGACGATAATAATAAAACCTTAGCCCCCGGTGAGTATGGTGAAATTTGTATTAAAGGCCCGCAGGTTACCCAGGGGTATTATCAACGCCCGGAGGAAACTGCGCACGTATTCGATGATGAAGGTTTTTTTCACAGCGGCGATATTGGCTTTATGGATGAACAGGGGTTCTTTCAAATTGTCGATCGCAAAAAAGATATGATTATTGTCTCCGGCTTTAATGTTTATCCAAACGAAGTTGAAGATGTCATCGCCAGTCACACGGATGTAATAGAAGTTGGTGTCATCGGTATACCTGATGAAAAATGTGGTGAAGCGGTAATGGCGGTCGTGGTCAGCAGCAACCAACAGTTGACCGAGCATGACATTCGCGCGCATTGTGAAGTCACACTCACCCGTTACAAGCTTCCTAAACACGTGAAGTTTGTTGATGAAGTCCCAAAAACCAATGTAGGTAAAATACTTCGCCGCGAACTACGAGAATTATTTGTTAAATAAACCGCTTGGAATAAAAAGATAATAGCCCGTATTATCTTTTTCTCTAATTAGGCTTGCCAAACACTCGCGAGCCGCCAGATATTCGCGTAAAATAGCCACTCCTGTTTAGCCACTAGCATTGTATTAACATGAGCCTGCACACTAGCCACATCAGCAACCTGAAATTACGCCACAAGGGCAAAGTTCGTGATATCTATGACATCGATGACGAGCACATGCTCATTATCACGAGCGATCGCATTTCGGCTTTTGATGTCATTATGCCCACACCTATCCCCGACAAGGGCACGATCCTGAATGATGTCACACGCTTCTGGTTAAAAAAGCTCGAGCACATTATCCCCAATCATCTGGCAGACATTTCTCTCGACGATATCATCAGCGATGCTCAGGAACGTAAAGCAGTTGGCAAACATGCCATGGTGGTAAAAAAGTTAAAAGCCTTGCCGGTGGAAGCGATTGTGCGCGGGTACATTATTGGCTCGGGCTGGAAAGATTATCAGAAAACCGGGGCGATCTGTGGCATTAATTTGCCCGCGGGTTTACAGATGGCCGACAAATTACCCGAACCCATTTACACACCATCGAGCAAAGCCGACGTAGGCGCACACGACGAAAATATTGATTTTGCTGCAACTGAAAAATTACTCGGTACAGATCTAGCTAAACAGGTTAAGGATGTCAGTCTGCAACTTTATAAAACTGCTGCGGAGTACGCTTTACAACGTGGCATCATTATTGCCGATACAAAGTTTGAATTTGGCGTCGATAAAGATAACCAGCTTGTTTTAATTGACGAAGTACTCACACCGGATTCATCCCGCTTCTGGCCCGCAGATCAATACCAGCCTGGCAGCAGCCCGCTGAGTTTTGACAAACAGTTTGTACGGGATTATTTAGAAACACTGGACTGGGATAAAACCCCGCCAGGCCCCGAACTACCACAGGAAATTGTTGATAAAACCGCTGAAAAATATAAAGAAGCCCTGCAAAGATTAACTGCATCTTAAGTCGTCAATCTTATAACACGGTTTGCCAGAAGACAGTAACTTGCGACATTTTACAGACGATTAAATTATGAATGGCCTCTTCATAACCGGTACCGACACCAACGTAGGAAAAACCTTCGCCGCCTGCAAAATTGCCGAAACTTTAGTATTGCAGGGCATCAACGTTAAGCCCAGAAAACCAGTTGAATCCGGATGCCAGTTAATCGGCAGCGAGCTGATAGCCGACGATGCACTCAAACTACAACAAGCCTGCCAGTCAGATGAAGCACTCGAAATCATTTGCCCCCACCGTTTTCAACAGGCCATTTCACCCGCACGTGCCGCACAACTTAATAATCAAATTATTTCCATTGAAGAACTCACACAGGCGTGTACAACGCAGGTGAAAGAAAATGATTTTTTACTAGTGGAAGGTGCAGGCGGCTTTTATTCTCCGATTTGTAAAAATGCTCTAAATGCTGATCTGGCTCAAGCACTTAACTTACCTGTTTTACTGGTGAGTGAGAATAGAGTTGGAACGATTAATCAGGTTCTTCTCTGTCTTAGCGCCATTAAACAAAAAAAATTATCGGTTAAAGCCATCGTATTAAACCAGATCTGTCACACCGACAAAATTGACAATATAACAGAGTTATCACAATTGACGCATCTGCCCATTTTTTTGCTTGATGGAAAAAATAGCTCTATTGAGGAAATAATAAATGTATTATCGTGCAAATAGCTTCGTTAATTATTTTAGCGCTCTGTTAAAATACTATAATGCGTTGTTGTAAATTTACGATTTCCAATATAAGAGCACACGTACTTTGAAAACTGATCCTGCCCCAAACCCAGTGGATAAACTTCCCGCAATTCTTAAAAAGAATTTGCACCGCAATTTATGCACCTGCAATGAAGTGCTTAAAATTGATATTATTAATGCGATCAATAATGGTGCTACGACCGTGGAAGAGATTAAAAAACAAACCTACGCCACAATGGGAAGCGGCTGCTGTACTCAGCAGGTAAAAAGATTGATTGAGTTTCTTTGCCCGGCAGAATCTGACAGCTAACCAGCTAGCTATTATTGTCCATTGCTGATACATGCCCTGCGAAATTAGCTTTATAGTCTTCTTCGTTTAAACAGGTGATATCAATAAAAACTTCATCTTCTTCAGGTACCGCAATCAGATTACCTTCAAGAAATTTAATAGATTTCCCTTCATCATCAAACAAGGTGAAATCTTCATTTAACGCAATAAATACGACCCCGTCATCCTCCTCACCCCCAATACTTTTTAGCCAGGCTGCTAGCGCTTTTGAACCACCCATATTCATAAACTCACCTGAAACAGCATGTGTTGTAGGGTCACCTCTTTCGAGCTTGGTAATACCAATGGTTTCTCCAGCATGGCTAAGAGTATACATATTTGTGTTCCTTTTTATATTTAGACTTATGTTTAATAGTGACTTAATTTAATAAGACCAACGACTATAATAACAAAAAATACAATTCTATCTAAGCTTTTTATTAGCACCCCTGGTAAAGGGCCTTCATAATAGTTTTTATTTACGGTCTTCATTTATTACTTCAATATGGTTAAAATTTTTCGCATACGTAAACTTTTTTATTAAGTCACTTTATTGTGCTTTTTGTTGTCATTGAACCAATGTGCACGGGCTCAATTGATGTAAACTCAATTTCTCTAACCTTGCCCATTCGTTGCCACATTATTTTGTGTCCTTTCGTAAAAGCAACAGATTTAACTCTTTTGTGCCAAAGATTTATTTCAATTTGAGTGGCGTCTCTTAGAGTACCTGCCTCACCCTGCAGACGCAGCGCCGGCGGCTCAGTAAATCGACCTTTTAATAGTGATTTAAACCAGAACCATTTACTACTATTTACTGCCAGGATACTTATGAATTTATTATTTTTTATATTTTTAGGTAATTGACTTGTGAACTCTTCAAAGTAAATAGCATGTCCCGGCTCACCTAATATTAATGAACCGATAGGTGTTACATGCGGTTTACCCTCTAAATCTATTGAAGCAATAGAATAATGAAACGAGGACGAGAATGCTTTTTTGAATAGCTTTTTTACGATATGCCAATGGGCGTCTATTTCCATATTCTTCTCAATTTAAATATAAAGGTGTTTTAGATACACGCCTTCAATCTTTATCGTTTTGGTTACTTTTTCTGGTGCATATAAGGAAACCATGCAAGCCCAGGTGACACACCTATTAAATGCGTGCCAACAACCGGTAACCGGGATTATTTCTTTGTAATTAATGAACTTCAATTTATAAATACAAATAGAGCCATAGCTGAAACAATGACACCCATTTCAAAAAAATTTTCAGTTCTATTGGAAAATAATTTCTGATAAGGCAATTGCCATAAAGGCAATAGTGCGCCTAATACATATAGGAAAATGTAAATGTTTTTATTATTCAAAGTCTTCTTTCAATATATAACCCCGAGACAAAACATATCACCACTTTACTTATGGTATCGTAAAATCAAATTGTGACGAAGCATCCAGGATGCTCGTAATATTGCCTGGATCTGAGCTGCCTAAGGCTAGCACCATCACGACACCGGTAACGGAAGCAGAATACAGGTCACTCAATCCACTGTACAGTGGGGCGTAAATAGTCGTACTATAACTGCACCTCTGAAAATAAGAGGCATTACTACTTAAGGTACCGAGTAAAGGCTGTTTCACCCAGCATGAATTATCTATTTTTAAGCAGTGACATAAGAAGTAAAAAGTAAACATACATCAACAGTTCCGCAGAGCGTCATATCATATTCTAGTATACTTTTTACCGGCATAGCAGACCAAAAAAACTATAGTAGCAACTCATTGGGTAACTTTTTCTTCACGTACGAATGTGTAAAAAATACGCAGACGACCAAGCTAAAGAAGATAAGCTAACATAGATTGCTGAGCCTCATCGTTTTCTAGAGCACTCTATTTTTTTCGCGCAGGGTAACGCGTATTTACCTACCCATTTCATTGCCTTCGATAACCCACTTGATCATACGCCTTTCAAGGTAGTCATAAAAAGGGTTGTACCTGAGGCGAAGCATCCAGTCAGCAGGTATTTGTATCAGATCCCGCTCCCCCTGTATTGACATCTGTCCGAGAAAGATAAAATTTTTATTACCCGGTGCACGTTGACCATACAAGGGATCATCCGGTGCAATAGGGAGTGCAACGTGGGAAAGCGATATCACACCCGGCGGCCATGAAACACCGTGCTCGAGCTGACTCGATGATTTGAGCGAGAAAGGTTTTTTGTATTTGCTGATGACCCGGGTGGACTGCGCATTTTCATTGGTGACCAGGGTGACGGCAAACGGTAAATCATCGGCCCCCATCACCCTGTCGGTCAGGGGGGCGGGATCATCAATCAACATTCTCGACCCCACTACCGCATAGCGGTTGATATCGAACAATACCAGTTCATGACGATCTGGCTGCAACCGAATAAGCAGGTTATCGACTACCGCATTCGTGGTAACCGTTGCATCGACCGTCGATTTAAAAACGATGGTCGGTGGCAGTATGACTTCAGGTTTTGCAGCGGCCCGTTCGGCAATACGCCTGGCGACCGAACGGGTGAGTGTGTGCACAACGTCAGCGGCATTGGTTGCAAAAGAGTTATATTTATAAGGATCAAACTCGGGTTGTATCTGTAAAAAAGACCAGTCATCAAGGCCTGGCAGGCTCGACAGGCTATCCTTGAAACTCGCCATGCCGGCAGCCCCATGAATTCCAATGGCCGGGGAGACCAGTATCAGGCTGGCCGGCACCGGCGCGCTTTTACCTTCGAGTGCATCGAGCGCAAATTCCAGGGAGAGGGGGGCTCCTGTCGAGTAGCCGAGCATATGCACGGGTTTGCCCGCGACTTTCTTATCAAGATGTGCCATGCCAATACGCACGGCTGCTGACATGTCGTGACGACTGATATGCCTCAGGCCCGACGGAGCGGTGCCATGTCCTGGCATACGCATACCGATAACCCAGTAACCTTTTTTATGCAGCGCTTTACCGAGTGTGCGCAACGCGTAGGGCGAGTCGGACATACCGTGCAGCAACAAGACGCCACCACGGGGTTGTTCGGTAGTTAGTTCAAAGCTACGGTTCCAGTTTTTTTCCAGCTTGCGTGGATCAGCCGCACTGCCGGAGCTATAGCGATCGAGTTTGTATTCTGGGCCGGTCTCACTCTGTGCATAGACCTTTTCGTCCAGCTCTTTATATAAACGATCTTCCAGCGCCAGGTAGTCATCGAAGTTTTTTATCTGGTCGGCTTTTTCTTCGCTGAACTCTTCATTCAGTTTTTCACTATGCCATGACTTCATTTGTGAGTTAGCGCAGCCATGCAGCACCATCGTCAAGGCGGCAAAAAATAGTATTTTTAAAAAAGCTATCTTGATTGTTTTTTTCGTCATTATTTTTGTCAATCTGTTATTTATTATTCAGGGTTATTAGCCTGGAAATATTTACCTGGAAATATTTACCTGGAAATATTGAGCTGGAATTATATTCCTGTATTTATCGTCCAGGCGTTAGCACCCAGTAATGTGAGCCTTCCGATGTTTGCAAGCGGTACAACGAACGTGTAAGGGGTGTCTTTTCATTCGTAAGACGCATAAACAGATCGTCAAAAAATTCCGGCGTTTCCAGACTGAAATTATGGAAGTTGCGCGTGCGGTTTACCGGGGTCACATCGACCAGTGTCACCAGCTCACTGTCCGGATCAACAAGCTCAATGATACTCGCTGCTTCATCCAGCATGTCGGTGCTAAGTGTACTCTCACCGCGGCGCTTTTCACCGAGATTAACCAGTCGGCTCATCACCAGGGCACGGTCATTGGAAGAAACATAGACGGTCAGGTTACTCGCCATGCTGGCGATCTCACGCTTAAACTGATCATTGAATTCGTTATAACTGACGTCGGGCGCAGTCAGTACAACATCTTCAATCTCAATGTCTTCATCAGCAAATTCAGGGTTCTGGTATAGCTCGCTAAATGCGTGTGCCACCACCTGCCCCCCCATACTGTTCGCGACTATCCAGAGCTTATCCGGTTTGATATCGCGGGTTATTAACTCGATGGTTTTTGCCAGCTCGGCACCAGACTCGGTCGCGATATTACGTGCACTGCGGTATCCCCGTAAAGACGAACCCTGATTACCGGGCCAGTCGAAAACCATGATTGGTGAATTGATGTCGAGAATGTGCCCAACAAAAGCCGTTTTTCTCAGGGCCGAGGGAAACCGTTCCCTGAAACCATGAATGACGATTAACAAAGATCGCCTTGGGGATGCATCTACCTGTTCACGCATTTTACTAACGAACGTTTCCTGCTGCAGTAACTCCATGTTCTTCACAACAATTTCTTCAGTCTGGAACCACTCGCTCGGATTAATAAACATACCGAGCCCAACGCTGGGTTGTATTGCGATATCAAAAAGACCAAAGTTAATCGTCTCACTGCGCTCCTTACCAAAACGATTGTCGATATCCACATCTTCTTTATTCAGATGCTTGCGGTTAGTGACAAAGAAGTAACGATTATCATCCTGATCGCTGAGTCTGGAAACCGTCATACGGGTAAACAGGAAATTTTCTGCTCGTTGTAATGCTTCACCGGTTACACCATAAAGAGCCTGGTAGAACCACATGCCCGCGATGACTAAAAGCAGAAGTACAATAACGCTGATGTATTTGGTGCGTGACTTAAGCCTAATCATCAATAATAGTTCCATTAAAAAGACAGGCAATTAACTTATCATAATTAAACGCATGATTCATTTGTCTGTTGATATTATTTTGCCCGCTTAGTGGTTATTAAAAAAACAGGTTTTGGTCCTTATCGGCCATGCTAATATTGGGTCACGCGTTACACTCTAAACTAAAGGCCAGCGATAATAGAATGCTAGACTTGCAGAGCTTGACCCTACTCGGGATAGTGCTGATTACGGCCGAAATCATTGGCGTGTTCACCGCTATACATGCGGTCATGCAACCCCGATCATCTCAGGGAGCGACGGCCTGGTTCATCGCACTCATCACATTTCCTGTTGTCACCGTTCCAGTCTATGCGATCTTTGGGCGCACACGATTTGTGGGTTATACGGAAGCTTTACGTGAGGCAGAGGCCAGCTTTGGTGATCGCGTGTGCACCTGGGCAGATCAGATGAACAAGATGGCCGCCAAGCCACAAGCTGGGCTCGAGGTCATCGAGCGCCTTACCCACAAGCTCACCCATATTCCTTTTTTGCGCAATAATCATGTTGAACTGCTGGTAGATGGTATGGCAACTTACGATTCAATGATTGATGCCATCTCATTATCTAAATCCTATGTGTTAGTGCAATTCTATATCGTTCGAGATGATGTCACCGGCAGGCGTTTACGTGATGCCCTCATCGCCAAAGCTCAAAGTGGTGTACGCGTGTACTTTCTGTACGATGAAATTGGTTGTATAAAATTACCCGAAACCTACCTGGATGTCATGCGTGATAACGCGATTGATGTGTCGGGTTTTAAAACCACAAAGGGGCGGAGTAACCGCTTCCAGATCAATTTTCGTAATCATCGCAAACTGCTGATTGTTGATGGCGAGCGCGGTTTTATTGGCGGCAATAACCTGGGTGACGAATACCTGAAATACCGGGATACGCATATCAGGGTAGAGGGTAGCGCGGTGCAACATATCCAGTTTTCTTTTATCAAGGACTGGTACTGGGCAACCGGGCAGACCATTGCGGTGAGTACTCAAATCGTGGCCTCTCAAACATCTGACCAGGCCGTTGCTATCGTCAATACTGGCCCGGCAGATGAAACCGCTAGCTGCAGCATCCTGTTCTCTAGCCTTGTCAGCAGTGCGCGTTCGCGCCTGTGGATTACCAGTCCGTACTTCGTACCCGATGATGCCATGCTACGAACACTACAGGCAGCTGCCTTAAGAGGGGTCGATGTCAGGATAATATTGCCAGGTAAGCCAGACCAGCTTATGGTCACACTGGCCTCTTATACCTACTATGATGATATGTTAACCCATGGTGTCCGCCTGTTTCGTTATCGAGAGCAGTTCATGCACCAGAAAGTAATACTGGTAGACGACATCGTCGCAGGTGTCGGCACCGTCAACCTGGATAACCGATCACTTTACCTGAACTTTGAGGCGACAGCATTGGTGGCCGATGATGTTTTTATCAAACAGGTAGAGGCAATGTTGATTGAGGATCTTGATAATAGCGACCCTGTAAGATGTGAACATTTTAACGAGATGCCACTATATGTTCGCGTCGCTGCAAATATTGCCCGTCTTGCATCACCGCTACTGTGAGGCACTGTTTTAGTTTACTGGTTCTATTTTTCAGGCCCTAATTTACTAGCCCTTTTTGACGAGTTGCTTTTCTCGAATCAGACGATAAGCGATATAATGTTTATAAATATTGCTCACATATTCAACGCTTTCCCGGCGGATTCTTTTTGTGGTGCTCATGCATGCTGTCCAAATCACCTTTGCACGCCTTGTTTAACCGCCACTGTGCAAAAGAGCAACAGCGCTACTGTTAGCAGTTGCAACAGCTGCTAGTAACCCTACACCAGCAATAGCTGGCCGAGATTTCTTTTAAGCTGGGCCAATAAAAACATGGAATTCACTCATTTACGTTTTTATTTGCAGGCTGCTTTCTAGTGCTCTTCGTACGGCTGTTGTGTCGATACCCGAATAGGCAATCAGACCGAGCCGGGTTGCATGTTGAATACTCAGTTTTCCATCCAGCATGGCACGCAATGCTATGGGGTGGGTAAGCACAACGACTTTTTCGTGGAGCGGGCCTTTAGCGTGTAAGTGAGCGGTGACACTGTCCGGTGTTATATGGAAATGTGACCACAGGCCGGGGCCAATAAGCACCAGGGAAAAGGGCGTGTCGATATCCCCTGATAATTCACCTCGCCCTTTATCCAGACGCGCTTGCAGCAGCCGAAGGTCAGCCAGCATCTGTTGGAGACGGATTTTATCTGATATCGCATTGGGGCTCGCATTCGGCAGCAGGCCATTATTACGTGCATCAGCCACAGCGATAGCCACCTCGAGAGAGCCCGGGTGGCTAATACTGAAACCGCCATTAACGCTGGGCTCAAGCCCGCAACTATGAACGGGCAGTGAGTAGCTCAATCCGATCGTAGCGATGATAACCGCCACGATCGAAGTCGCTGAACTTAAGTGTCTGCCTGTTTTCATACCAATATATTACCTGTTACCCAGGTAGCAGCAGGCCATCGTTTCTTTAGCTTATTCACCACGCACATTAACCGGCCCCACCTCATAATCATTCAGGTCCTGCGCAGTGGACTTGTCCGCAGTCCCCGGCAATATCTCAAAGCGTGGATCAAAGACCACCAGAGTTGATGCCAGCTTGCCTATGATACTGGTGTCGCCTTTGACCTTGGCGGTACCGTCTGCGATCTGAGATTCCAGTGATTTTAAGCCCATCATTACCGGCTCCAGGTCGGTTCGGTTGATGGTGATCGTCAGGTCTGCATCATCAGCCTGGAAGCCCTCGATATTGGTCAAGGTGGCGTTAGATAGTTCGATGACGAATTTTTCGCCATTGTCCGGTGTGAGCAGATTAATGGTGAATGCCATGTCAGCGGCTTTTTCTGGGTCCATCCTGATGCCAACAAAATCCAGGAACAGCTCGGTGCTCATCGCACGGACGACGTCAGGACCACTTGAATTGACGAGTTCGCCTTCCGGTATGCCGGAGCGCAGCTCGAGGGCGCCAGCAAGGTAGCTGTTACGTAGCCCCGGGTTTTCCTGCTGGTAACCGATTTGTTCGTAGACATCAGCCAGCAAGTCTTTTGCGGGCTGGTTCTGCGGTTCGGCCTGCACCAGTTTGTTGAGAATTTCCTGCGCCTTCATGTACTCACCCTTGTCATGAAGTGCCTTGCCCTTTTTCATGATCTTCTTCGCACCGCCCATCATCTCCACATACAGTGGTGCGGAGTCGGCAGGTGATAGCGGAATCAGGGTAGCCGGATTGGCATCCCAGTAACCGAGGAAACGATTGATAACACCACGGCTGTTATGCTCGGGGGATCCATGGTAACCACGGTTGGCCCAGTTCTCAGAAATACCCTTAGGTGTCTTATAGACGTTATGGACCTGGTTGATCGTCACGCCCTGGTTGGCCAGGTGCAGTACCTGGTTGTTGATATTGGCATACAGGTCACGCTGGCCACGCAATATCTCCTGGATGCGCTCGTTACCCCAACGCGGCCAGTGGTGCGAGGCAAACATAACCTCGGCTTCCTTACCCCACATCTGCAATACCTCATTGATGTACTTGGACCAACGCAGCGCGTCACGCACCGGGGCGCCACGCAGGGTGTAAATATTGTGGAAGGTACCGGTGACGTTCTCTGCCATCCATAACATCTTTGTGTCGGGGAAATAGGTGTTCATCTCAGAAGGCGCCTCGGTTCCCGGCGTGTTCTGGAAGATCATCTTGATACCGTCCACAGTCAGTTCCTCGATGTCTTTTTCCACCACATGCGTGGGCGCAATCAGTGTGATATTACCAGCAGCCACATTCTGAGCCAGGCCCTGGCCGGCGTGGCCAAACGGGCTGGCGGGCAGCAGGATGCCATACTGGTAGAACAGGCGTCGGTTCATCGCATTACCGGCATAGACATTCTCGGATATGGTGTGCTGCATGAAATCACGTGGCGCGATGATCTGTACCTTTCCAGCACGCACATCGGCCTCGTCGACGACACCACGCACTCCGCCCCAGTGGTCACCATGGGAGTGTGAGTAAACCACTGCCTTAACCGGAAACTTACCCAGCTTTTCATTGACCAGTTCGAGCGCCGCGCGGGCGGTTTCCTCGGCGGTCAGCGGGTCAAAAATAATCCAGCCAGTGTCACCCTTCACGAAAGAGATATTGGCGAGGTCGAAGCCGCGCACCTGATAGACACCCTCCATCACCTTGTAGAGTCCGTAATTCATGTTGAGTGTCGACTGGCGCTGCAGCGACGGATGAATACTCGGGAAGTCCTTACCCTCCAGGAAGAACTTGTACCGCTCCATATCCCAGACAACACCGCCATCTTTGTTCTTGATCTGCCAGAAATCCGGCCTGGCGATAAAGCCCTTCTTGTCTTCATCAAAGTCACGTGTATCGGAAAAAGGCAACTCTTTGCGAGCAGCTTCGAGCACCTTGAGGGTATGTTTCGAGGGCATCTTGCCCTTCGGATGGAAATGCTTTGCCGAAGATACGTTAGCAGACATGGGTGCTGAGCCACCTCCGGCCGCCAGTGCCGATAAGGGTAACACCAGACTTGCCACCAGAATGAGATACGGGATATTTTTCATGCGTATGATTCCTTAAGTTAATGCAAATTAATATTAGTGGGAGATAACCAGGCGAACACTGAGATTGCCATCAATCTACCTTAAAGTGTCACCGAATATTCAGTGCCGGTAGCGCCAGCGGCTGAAACCAACCGTAAAAAACGAACAGGATAAGTCTCCCAAATCATCGTCGTTAATTAATAATTTCACTTTAAGAGATTATGTGTTTATAAATTACCTTCCAAAAATAATGGCTTGTTAAAATAAATAAAACATTATTTCCCATGCCATTTATTGACTATTGCTCTACCACCAAAGCGGCTGAAAGCGATACTTCAAGTAAAGTGCCATTATAAAGTTCGATGCTATCGGCTCGCACTACGCTGGCAGCAAATAAAAATACTGTTGTGATCAAAATTGAGATTGTCTTAATCATTTGTATATCCTTGTTTATCGATTATCGAATTACTTTTTTATACAGATTGGTTAAGTAGAGACCTGCACTGTGACTGGAACTAAGTCAGCTCGTTTTAAAGTGTAAAACACGTTGTTTTTTTCGATATCCACGAATGTGCAGACGGACACGTGGTAATTATCAGGTGATGCTACTGCATGGGTGGTTAACCCCGGCAACGTAACTAGAAGCATGGCGATAAACATATGAAAAAGTTTATTCATGGCTGGCTTTCCCTAGTAGCTAGTATTTTTATTATATTTTTTAATTTGTATTTCTTCATGAGCATTAAATATCAAAAAACAACTTATTTCAATTAAATTTTAAATGCGCATTAATGCATGATGCTACGCCGACACAGTTGCCATCAATAGAAACTCAATTATGCTCCGTAATGTAAATCCTTTCTGGATATAGTAGGCTTAGGATGTGGCAAATTTAATAGCGAGTTTTAAACTGGAATGTATTATGGGTAAACACACGAATGCACACGGATCGCCTACAAAGGATGCCGGACTTACAAGACTCGTTTCACGTTTTAAACTTTTATGATTAAGAATTTACATAAACATCTGCCCATGCAATATACCAGCCAATTCACCAGTCTAATTACCAGGCAAATAGCCAAGTTAATTCCATGGCTAATGGCGCTTACATTCCTGAGTTATCTTATGCTGATACACAACACTCACGCTTCAGATCAAGTGCGCCCAGAAAATCACATGCCCGCTGCCAATGAGACCCCGACTGGAGATCAGCGCAGGGTGCCTTTTATCACCGTGCGGGATAAAACCGGTGACAATAAAGCATCGAATTTTTTTGGTGGCGAACGTGGTGTTTTACGTACAGGACTCTGTGAAATGTCGCACCTTTCACTCACCGGTTTAAAACCTGTTGCAGACATAGCCCCGTTTTATATACCCGAAGAAATTGTCTCCCTGGATTCAATTAAGTTGTTACCCGTTAAAAATTTCTGGTCAGGCTTACAGAAAAATTTGAATGGTCGTTCACCTGTTTTATATACGCATGGTTTTTTAGTGAGTTTTGAAAGAAGCTGCAGACGCGCCTCCCTGCTACAGGAATCACTTGGCCTCAAAGACAGGCTGGTATTATTCAGTTGGCCATCTGATGGCGTGATCGTAAACTACACACGTGATGAGTCTGATCTTTTCTGGAGTGTTGAACCACTGTATCGAACACTGCTCGATATGATTGATATTTTCGGTGCCGGCAAAATTGACCTGGCTGCACACAGCCTCGGTACTCGCGGAATCATGTTAGCACTTGTCAGGCTGGCTCAGTCAAAAGAGTCCAGTACACCACTGGTCAATCACGTGGTTCTGGTTGCGCCCGATATTGATGCCGCTATCTTTGAACAGTACCTGCCCATCATACGTCCGTTAGCTCGCCACATCACGATTTATGTATCGAATAAGGATAACGCGCTAGCGGTCTCAAGGCAGCTGCATGGTTACCCACGCCTGGGTGAAGCCGGCGCACACCTTGAGGGTATGAGCAGTGTGGATATTATTGATATGTCCGACATCCCTGTGCGTTATCCCTCGGGCCATGTTTACCACCTCTATCATAATAGTGCGGTCGCTGACCTCAGCGAACTTCTAAGCAACGGCAAAACAACATCACAACGCCGTAACCTGAAGCGGATCGGTAAAAATATCTGGAGCCTGCAGTCTGCTGACATAGAAGCGCATGAAAGCCCTCGCTGATTTTTTAACGCAGCCGTCTTCACGGCTGACCTGGCATTAAAATAAGGTGTCTAGATTTAATCAGGCTCCAGGTTGTTAACTTCGGACTGTAAACGATCGGCTTTAACTAAATATCCGAGCCCATTGTTCCGCCGTCAGTAAATCATGCATAGCCTGCCTGACCCGTACTATCTCCCGCAGGGTGTTGTCTCGGGAACGATCCCAGTGCTCCAGCACATCAATCAGTCCGTCCGCCGATGACTCCCATTTCACCGATTCTTCGATATAGGCTTCAAGTGTTATGACAACTGATTTCTGGTATTGCGCTGCGAGCCGTTCAAGCTCTTCTGTGAGTGCGATGGCTTGTGCCTGTTTATGAACATTTTCGATCTCTTCTTTGCATCGTGCCCGCAGCTTATAAGGATTCAGAAAACTGACAGCTTCATTGCTCGATGAGCCAAAGACAAGATTGATCGCTGCGAGTGTGGCAAGTACGGGCACAATTCACCCCGACGTAAGTGTGTAAGCGGCAATGGCCTTGCCTGTCTGGTTCAGTACCCGCACGACCTTGTCCCATTCTTGTGGTGTCATGGCCGCATGCAGTTCATCCTGCAAATGCAGTAGCTCATCACGCAGTTGTCTTCGGCGAGTGGCATAAGTTTCCGCCAGGTGTTTAAGCTGGTTTTCAGTTGCATTGTAATGACTGAGAAGTCGCTCAAAGTCGGTGATGAAAATTTTATGTTCCGCCACCAGCACACTTGCTCGATTTTTGATCTTACTAGCGATCGATGAAATTAAGGTGCGATCATTATCCGTGTCGACTTCATTGATTAAATTATTGAGTTCACTTACCGCCGTATCGAGATCGGAGCTGCTGCTCACGCTTGCGCATCCGCCGATCAACAGCACCGAGCTGATGGCAATTTTTAGTGCCTGTCTTCTGCTAAGGGGAGTCGAGACAGTTGGTTGTAGGGTCACACTCATAGACAGTTTTTTTCATCTCAAGAAGGGCTAAACGGAAAAAAAAGGGGTACGACAAACAGAGTAACAATATAAGTTAGCAACAACAAGGGCACACCCACCTTAACAAAATCGGTAAACTTGTAATTCCCCGGTTCAACAACCAGTGTGACTACTGGCGTCGATACCGGTGTTGAATAGGCCGCGGAAGCAGCCACCAGCACGGCCACCGCGAAAGGGTAAGGTGAGACACCGATGGCCGCAGCGGTATAAATAGCGATAGGGGCAACGAGTACGGCTGAAGCCGTATTCGATAATACAAGCCCAAGACCGGCCGTGAGAAAAAAGATCAGTGTCAACATCATGTACGGCCCGGACTCCCCGGCTGTATACATCAATGCGTCGACGATAATCTGAGTACCGCCGGTTTTATCCAGTGCATCCGCCAGTGGTAGCATACCGGCAACCAGAACCAGGCTGCTCCAGTGGATCGCGCGATAAGCATCTTCCATGGTCAGGCAGCGGGTAAAAATTGCCGCCAGGGACGCGAGCATGACCGCAGGCACCAGGGATATGATGTCAAATATGGTCACTAAAACCATGGCACTCAGTATGGTGAGTGCCACCGGCATGCGCCGATAAGAGGGGACAATCTCTTCATGCTCACTTGGCAATTCAGTCACAATAAAATCATGTGTCTGTTGCTGTAACTGGTGGATCTTAGTCCAGGAACCAAAAACAAAAAGACTATCAGCTGAGCGCAACTTTATGTCTTTGAAATCAGCAACTGACTCTTTGGCACGACGCAACCCGAATACGTGCACGTCATAGTGGGAACGAAATTCTGCTTCACGAAGGGATTTATCGATCAGTTCTGATTCGGGGTGAATCAGCACAGTTGCCGCACCGAGCTCCCATAACCAGCGTTGTCGATCCCGTGCAACTGGCTGCAGTAATGTTAAGGACTGCTCTGACATGAGCCGCTCAAAGTCTTCGCCTTTACCAACGACCAGCAGAGAGTCACCGGCTTTCAATTCGGTGTCCGGGGCCGGCGCACAGAATCGTTTTTCACCGCCGGATAAGGAACGCAATACACCGATGATTCTCACCCGGTACAGGCTTTCCATGAGTGAATTAGCGATGATTTTACCCGTAAGTGGCGAATCGGCATCGATGCGCAAATTGATGTAATCTCTGCCCAGACTATAATCCTGCCACAGATCATCGATGGAGCGTCCGCGTTTATCGCCGGCTGAATTACCCGTATCACGGGATAGCACATGCCGTCCGATTAGCAGTATATACAGTACGGAAACTACCAGCACAGCAAAACCAACCGGCGCAAAACTAAAGAAACCGAAACCATTGAATCCCGACGCTTTAAGCTCTTCATGTACAACAATATTGGGCGTGGTTGCAATTAGCGTCAGCATACCGCTGATCAGTGCCGCATAGGACATGGGCATCAACATGCGTGATGCATTCAGGTTGGTTTCTGCGGCAATGCGTAATACGATCGGAATAAAGATAGCGACGATTGCAGTCGAACTCATCACTGCGCCGAGCAATGCGGCTCCCACCATGATAAGGACCAGAAGGCGCGTCTCATTACTGCCACCTTTTTTCAGTATCCAGTCACCGACGGCAGTTGCCACACCGGTGCGTGCCAGCATCTCACCTATAACGAGCAGGCCTGCAACCAGCACTACCACTGAACTGCCAAAGCCGGCTAACGCTTCTGCAACGCTGAGCACACCACTTAGCATGAGTGTCGTCACAACCATCAGGGCGATGATATCAAAGCGCACGCGATTACTTGCCATGAGTATGGCGGCAACGGCGATTGTCGAAAATACAATGATGGCTTCATTGGTCATAATTAATAAATTCCTGACACGTTATTTATAGTCAGTATCTTAAAAATAATTTTTTGAGTAACCGTGCAGTTCACTAAGCAGAAATAATTTGGCGAGTACCGTAATAATCGTCATCAATAATCGTAATCGCTCTACCTGAAATTGGCTCCATTACAGTTGCGTCGCTGGTAAAAATAAAGCAGAACAAAAATGCCCAGTGCCGCAATAATATGCTTGAGTGAATGCCCACTTATAAAACCTAATATATCGTAAATTTCAGCATCAAAATGTTCAAACAGTTTGGCGATGAGGTAGGTTAGCAATAGCCACCAGTATGCCTGCACGTGGGTGCATCTTGAGCGAAAGCACAGGAGCATAACGGGGATGGTCAACATGGGGTAGAACTGAACCAGAGCATAGAACCGCAGATCACCCTTCAAACTCAACTCGCTGAAATGCCAGTAGATAACAGAACAGGTGCCGGCCAGTATTAACGGCAACAGCAGAGCCTTTCCAGAACGCACACTGATAAACTCACTGATGATAATTGAGAACAATGACATGAAAGCGATCGTCATTGGCAGACGGTCCCACACCAGGGTCTGGTTGTCGGGTGCCAGGTGATAATAACTGGAGCCAAAACCAACAAGGAAGGTGCCAAAAAACAGAAGTATATAGGCGTTGTTTAACTCACTTAATACCTTCAGTTTACCCCGCTGTTTAAAACTATTTACACCGATAAAGCCAACAATAATAAACGGTATATTCGATACAACATTCCAGAAATTAGGAATGGACCCTATCGTCCTGCTATCAGCAAAGGCGTGATAGCTCATATCCTGCGCCACCGGATTAAGACTGATCACCCCCCCGAGCACAACCAGAGCCGTGATGAAAATCAGAGCAAAACCAATTTTCTCTTTTGTTTCCTGAGGCATAAAAGCGATGTCTGATAAATACAGCGTTAAGCCTATTTGGGCGGGAACTGTTTGAGTATCGCTTCGACAGTGTCATTGATCCGCGTCGTCAGACGCTGCGAATCGGTTAGATCCGTTAACGCCTGGATACTGACCCCACGCCAAACCAGTTTATTGCTGGCTACATCATGAATATCAATCAGCATCGTGCCCCGGTCATAGGTGCGTACATGTGAGCCTGTGCTCATACCGACAGTACCCGAACGGCCACGTGTTGAGCGGCCCATTGATACACTGCCGCTGATATTGGTACGTGAAACTCTCTGCTCAATCACGACGTTATAGCTAACGAGAAAGTCCGCCGTATCCACATCTTTCATGATGAACGGCTTCGCTTTCAGGGTATCCGTGATCGCACTGCGAATCCGTCGATCGACCAGATCGTTATTAGTAAGGCCCCATTCATTATTATCATTTGGCAACCATGCAAACGCTTTTAAACTGGAATGGTCAAACCCCTGCTCATAATCCTGACTGACCTGTATACTAGAGCAACCAGTAAAAACGAATGCAATGAATAGTAGCAGCGTTGATTTAAGATATTTATTCATATTTTCTCCGTCATCAGAAAAGCTTTGATTTTAGCCCAGTGTAATTGACAGCCAATTACACTGCAAGTTAGGTTCACTAAAGTGGACTCATCCCCATCTTCGTATGTCAACGTTTTTAAATACAAAAGCAACTATTAATCATCACCTATCCTCAACAGGCTATCGCTTTAGGGGTGTCAATGAAATCAAGTTAAGTAACATCCCACTTAAATACCGGGTCATGTATTATGTTTTAACCCATTCAAATGCATCTTTTTTATTTTTAAAGACACGTATTTCTTTATGCGCTTTTTTTGAAAGACCCCGATAGGCTTCATACATTCTCGCAAGACCAAACGCTAAATTAGAACTGACAATGAAAGCAAGTTTTCTATTAACTTCATTTTGATCGGTAGCTGATGCAATTAGGCCAATACTTTTTATCCCTTCCGTAGTCAGTTTAATACCCGCCACCTTAGAAAAATCAACAACTTCATTGTAAGTAATATAGTCAGGATGATTTTGAATGTCTTTCTGATATTTTTTAATGGCCTGAATTAAGTCAATATCACATGCTTCACCTTGCCATGTTGTAATAAGGAGTCTGGATTTGTTATCAATATAATGATTAGCTGGCATGTTTAATTTAAGACTGATAATTCCATGTAAACAGACATTTATTTTTACACGTATGTGTAATAACACTCTTCAGTTTAACAGTGCCACATACTAAAAACTCGAATGCAAATATTTATAACTGTAAAAAAATATAATCCATTATGTCAGCTTTAAGAAAGGTTTGCATCTAGTAAAAGTAAAGCCCGCACTGGGCTGTGCGTTTTTTACACAACCATTCAAAACGCTTTCTTATGTTGCTTTGCCGACATGCAGTTGAGTGATTTACCAGTACACTTGCTTATTTAGTGCACTCACGCATTTAGCAACACCTGACTCCGTTTTAATACTCTCATTATTGAGCGACTGAGCGAGCCAGCCTTCTGGATAAGTTAACGTCTTAGGTGCCTGTATGAGGTCTTCAGAAATTTTTATGAATCCAACTTTCGAATAAAAGTCTGGATCACCATAGGTAAAGACCAACTCTACACCATGAGATTTAAGTTGTTGAATGCCATAATTGATCAATTGTTGACCGACCCCCTTGCCCTGGTGTTGACTGGCTACCGCTACAGGAGAAAGTATAAATGCCGTTTTACCACTTGCCAGTGTAATACGACTAAAAAATATACAACCTAGAACTGTACCACCGGAAATTCCGATATAACCAAATAAATCACTTGAATCTGTCGTTGCTATTAACTCCGTAACCAGATGCCCAATAAGCTGCCCTTCTTTTTGGCCTTCAGCATCAGAAAATACATCCGTAAAAAGATCAATAATTTGCTGATAATACGCAGACGTATAAACTGTTAACTTCATTCTTTACTCTCATGTGATGATAGTAAGTATCAACTCTTTTTCTGAATGAGATGCAGGCTTAAACACCTGGATTCAGATTAGTGACTTTTAACCACAAGCGGCTTCTTTTGCTTAAACGTTCTCAATTTAAGCAAGCCAAGCTTCACTCTTCTATCCTGAACTTTTTGGGTTAACTTTTGCTTAAAGATCCCCCCCTGAAGAATGGCAGATGGTTTCTGAGGTTTATTCATGGATTGACTTTCCGGTATTTTCACATGTGCAGCAGCCTTATCACCTTTACCTGAAGACAGGCCAGTGGACGGTCTTTGCTCAAATCTAAATGAATCTACCACTGTCTCCCCATCTACGATGTCAACATAGATACCGACGGGTATAGAGGCTCTTTCAAAGTCTGCTTCAGAGTCGAGATAGATGGCAGATGCCTGAAATATCAGCTCTTGATCACTGTTCATAGCAAGGCTCTTTGCGTTCGTTTCAAATCTTAACCACTCGGCATTGTTATGAAAATTAGCCCATAGGGGAATAATATTAAAAGGAACATCAGGCCCCCCTAACTCCAATGCCATAATATAATCCTTATACATATTTGGTCGTCCGGAATTCCTTACATTACCCTTCATAAAATTTCGACTTTTAACAGATGCTGAAACAGAAAACTGGCTAATTGGATCAGGTGTTTTCGGGTGTACGTCCACCTCGGTCACTTCGATAACACCTTCTACATAAACAGGGCGTTCAAATACAGGGATTCGTGCAAAAAACCACCCCATTGTCTCAATCACAATTTCGACAGGCTTATTGCGTTTATTTTCATTTATTTTTTCTTCGAACTTATAGGAAGTGGTCTCTATAACTTCATACATATGCTTAACTCCATGTAAATATAAATAGGGCCTTAGTTGACTTATGTCAGCGACGTTAGATTATACGCTATTGATTAATAAATAATTAGCTTTTGTTTTTCATATTTTAGAATGTCTGTCCATGTTTTCTTGGTCTAAGTAGGCATTAAGCCAGCTTAATGCAAAGTACTCCGAATGAAATTATTTTTACTTTTCCGATTCGTGTATTTTTTGTACAGTGTTATAAACATATATATTTAACTACACCTACCATTTGACTATTTTACCCGAATCTACAACCATGCCTGACTTTACAATACTGGTTGAGACAAATACACCTTCCAGGGGCACGTCAAAATGCAATGAAAGCGCGTTAGCCAAACCGAGCTGAAGTGATATGATATCAGGGCTTGACCACAATGAAGGCAACAGCAAGGTCGCCGTTATTGCATATTGATGACCCCATTGTTCAGTACTCGTCATGACATTAATGGTCATGTGCTCTGAAGACATTTTTGACTCATTTGCCCAAAGCTCAATCAGATTGCTTGAACTATCGGTGTTGTTTTGGCATTCAGAGTTAATAATACAATTAGCTATTGGCATAAAGTTTATCTTTCTTTATTACACATTAGGCTTTAATAATCCGAGTGTTTTTATCGCACACTACTTTTGATCGCAAGAAAAAATACTCAGGCTATTTAGATTTGTTCGCTTTTATTCTCATTCGGTATTGATCCATAATACCGACACTGGCTCAGCTGAGACAACCTGATTAACTAAATCATTTTGGCGCTAACCCCAGGTCATCAAGCTTCATCAGAATCTCTTCTTTTCGCTTCCTTGAAACCTCCTGCCAATGGAGGTCTTCTCTTGCACCAATAATGGCATAAATTGAATTTAACCCTGTACCTTTCACATTCGCTTTGAGCCTGGCATATAAATCATAAGGATCTGTTTCAAAAAAATCAGATACTGAATGTATATCAACTTTTGCGAGAATGTCTTCACTTTTTGGACCAAACCCCTTGAGGTCGCGTAGCCTAATTTTTGAAAAATCCTTATCCATATTTTAAACACCTAAGGTTTTAATTACCTGACTATAACCCTGTCGACTGATGAATACTATAAAGAATAGTAGAGCACATCAAATGCGATGACATTAGGTATAACTAAATAATTTATGATATAACGCTTCCGACTTCTTCTCGCCTTTTTCTGTGATAGATACCGATTTTGCCTTTCCTTTAGGATCATTAATATAGCCTTATTCATACAGTCTGTTCATAACATCCCAATCAACCCCTTACCATGCGCGAATTTCATTAGTTTTGCCGTGCATAGTTAAAAACAATAGTGCTAATGCGGCCTCATCAATTTTATTTGTGTCTATATTATCTTCAGTTTGTGTTTTCATTTTTTTCACCTTATTCTATTTGGGTCTTACGCCACGTATTATGCATATGAATCCAATGACGTTAAACTTGTTTACCAAAGATACATACTCGATTTTTTATTTATTATACTCAATTCAAAATATTCACGACACGCCGTTTTGGCAACACCATAACATACGTGCAACGGTAATAAATGTTCCTCTCTAGGATGGCAGTATCTTGCAAAGGGAGCCTGTTGCCAGTTTTCGAGCCTTTGACCCCTTTCCTGTTCATCAATGCTGGTACTCGAACAGGTGTCAATCAACCATTGCTCAAAAGCCTCATTCATCGCCCTTGCTTCATGGGTTTCTGTGGTGAAAAAAGCTTTCATGTTATGAAACGAAAAACCCGAGCCGATGATAAGTATATCGTCACGATCGACTTCAGAAAGTGCATTACCGATTTGCAGGTGTTCCTTGGGACTAAGATTTTCAACAAGAGAAAGTTGTATGCAAGGTATGTCCGCTTCAGGATACATTATCTTAAGCGGAATAAATAAACCGTGATCAAAGCCCCTTTGTTTATCCTGTCGTGCTTTGATTCCTCCAGCACTCAACAGTTGATAAACCTGGTCAGCTAGAAAAGGCGACCCTGGGCAAGGATACTTAATATCGTAAGATTCTTTTGGATACCCATAATAATCATAAATGAGTGCTGGGTTCGCCCCTGAAGTAACAGTAACTATTTCTTCTTCCCAGTGCGCACTTATAACAATAATGGCTGAAGGTTTCTTTATTCTAGCTGCTAATTCTATCAGGTTTTCGACCATTTCATGATGACCCTCATCACCGAGAAGAGGCATGGGGCCACCTCCATGAGACAAAAACAAAACAGGCGGTTTCTTTTTTATCATTGTACACACCATCTTCGATAGAAAATGCTAACGTTTTGCTAACTCGATGCAAACGAGACCAGGAATTAAATTTTAGATACCTCAGTAGTGTAAGCTAATTATCAACTTCAAGCTAACGTTGAAACCGAGGACTTATGGATGCCTGTTTTATTTGAGTTATTATTTGGCACGCATAGGCTCCGTAAAGGTAAATTTACATACCCTTACTACTATCTAAAGTTACAGTATTTTTTAAAGGGGTACATTATGAACAGACTGGTTGACTTCAAATATCCAACGGAATTAGGGATTCTCCCTCCTGACAATTAACTAAGCGTGACCTCAGCGTATATGGTTATAACCCTACGTCCTCTAGCTCTATTTTCATAAATTCCTTCCAGGTAGAATTTGGTGCCCATGAGGACAACATGACCTTACTCGCATCCACATCTTCCATCCCCTTCACTAAACGCCAATATTGATACAAAAATGCTGAGACACGATAATTCAAAACGCAGTGTATCCAAATCTTCTTGTCAGACAAAGCGTCCATAATCCCTAAGAAGCTTCTTAGATGCTTAATTTCCGGCGCATCGAATGGTACTGGTATATGCACATACATCATCTGTAATGCAGTCACAATATTACCTTCTTCAGGTATTGCGTCCCCAGAGTTCGGCATGGCTAAATTAATCACCACGTCATAACCTGCCTGCGAAATATCCCTGAACTGTACCTCATCGGGCTGACCCGATGAGGCTATACGATCAGACACATCTAAATAGTTTTTTATCGACTCAATGCTCATTTTTTAATCTGATTTTCACATGAAAAACAAAAACCTTGTGATGCTAACATACGCTGCACAGCTCTTTTTGTGTAATAAATGACACATGCTCTAATAATGAATATCGCTGTATATGCTAAGCTTAAATTTTATTTCAAGAACCATATTTATTAAGCATAGCTATAAACTCATTCGTCGTCATTAGTTTCCAGCCACTAGCATTTCTTGTGTAAGGCGCTCGAACACGAGCAAGCTTACCTTCCTCTCCATACTGAAACATCAAAGTAGGAAATCCTTTACCACTTAATTTTTCATACAACTTTTTATTTTGTTTGCTTTTGTCTGGGTTGATTTTAACTTTAACAAACTTTTTCAAATGATCATTGACTTCGTAATTGGTTAATATTTCAGATTCAAACTTTTTACAATATTTACACCAGTCAGTACGCATGTATATTAATGCAGGGGTTTCATTCTTATCACTTACTTTCATTGCTTCACTGTAACCACTATGGCCTTTATACCATTTATCATCTGTATAATGACCTATTGTATATTGATTACTAGACAAACCTATATAGCCACTCAATATATCCCAATTTACAACAATGGCAAAAAACATAAATATCAATATATATTTTTTCAAATCGTGCCTCTTATCTTACTCTTAAAACGTTTTAATAATATTCGCATAAAATTATAAATGATTGATCATCGACCTTTCTACGCAAACAAGTTCCTACTCTACATTAATAGTATATTTATTCATAACATTATAATAAGCTTTTACCGTATTTTTGATGATTCATTTGTTTGATTGGTTACGAATCAAATTTTACGAAAGACCCAACAACATGAACAGATGATTTATTCTTTTCCCAAACATTATTTATATTCAGTGTTTCATAGCGCTTAAAAACAAAGGGGAGCACCTTTGCCTTATATGGATCTTCCATTTGGTCAAATAGATTAATGTGAAGATGTGGTGCCGTTGAATTACCGGAATTACCCACTACGCCGATATTTTCACCTACTTTTACTTCCTGCCCTTCCTTTACTAAAATAGATCCATTTTTAAGGTGCGCTACAAAAACAATATATCCATCATTGGTTTCTATCATAACGTGATTACCCACGTTGGGACGAATATCTAATCGTCCATTTTTTTGCCTCGGACGAAATTTAAATGTAGCGTTGTACCAAAGACTAATGCTTCTCCAGAAATTTGTATATGTATTATCTTTCCAACCGTCACATGATCGTATTACTTTTCCATCCACTGGCGACATGATGGGTTCTCCCCAACAATAATACTCACTTGAGTCAATTCGACCAAATAAGTATTGGATGCGTCTTTTTTTATGATAGCTTTTACGATTTGATGATGTTTTAACGAAGTCAAACGCGTTAGGGTGATGTCCAGGAGGACACAAAAACTTCCACTCACCTTCTAGCGGAGATTCAATGGTTATTTTTGACGTTTTGTTATTCTCCATGTTTAGACTTTGTCCTTAATACGTATAACACTCAGGTCAGTAGCTCAATTTAATTACAGACCAAACATATACATCTTTTGCAGATACAATTTCGACCGGTTTGTATTTCGATTTTAGTGTATTCACCATCCATATTCAATTGTAGATTCCAGGGGTAGAATTTAACCGATTGAGATATTTTATGCATATTATTCTTATTATTTTTAAATCAAAGCCTTCGACGTACAGGCGCGTTAACGACTACATCCGCTGGAAGCCAGCATGATAAATTATTTTATTAGATTCCAGCATAAATAAGTCCACTCATCAAAAAGCAGAAAATCCATTGCCCTAAAACCATAATTTGATTGTCATTAGTTTTTGATTTGAAAACGATAGCGAACCAGACAACTCCACAAACAAAAAAATAGATACATAGAAGGAGCGATATTTCAGATTTTGATTTTATAATTTCAGTTGTTGCTATTAGCAAAAGTACAATACCTGAAAGCAGCAAGTCAACACTTACCCAATGCCAACCACACCTTGCTTGAAGCCACGTTTCTTTACTTTTTGAAGATGAAGTTTCATCTGGTTTTAATGCCCTGTATTCCATATCACCAACAAATGCATGTGCGGCAAACGCCAGAAGTGACAATGCAGCTGCAATGAGCAATAGGATATTCATGTTTTTTCTCTTTCGTTAATTGCGTAACTAGACTGTATTTAAAACAACAATCTGAAAGTTGGTTTAAATTTAGTCTACGTAATAGACCTGTTTTTTAATAGAAAAATACCTTAGATTTTTTCTACAGCCTCAATTTTCGGTTCTTTTGCATTTCAACGCTAAGGCCGCCCTTTTAGGTCGTAGCGTTAAAACGATGATTACAGCCGCTTGTTAGATCTAGTGACTATTTGGTGATAACCACTTAAAGGGCTCAGCTGCTTTAAACTTTGCAGATACTTCACCAGCAAATATTGGGTGGCCATCTAAATCCAGCTTCTTTAAATCTACCCAAAATATATTGGGTGAAATTGCTGATTCAAAATAGTATTTAAACTCTTATGATCCGATATAGCTCGCCAAATTGTAGTGGCGATATTGGGTTTTTCAGGATCTCTAAAACCAAGAGGAACTGAGACGTTACGGCTCATACTAAGCACAGCTCTCACTGATTGACGCTCGTCTTCAAATTTAGGGATAGTAGCAATATAGTAACTTGGCCGAGCAAAACGGTCACTTGCTCGATTTGTTCCAGACAACATTGTTAAGCCACTAATATTTTGTTTCTGACATGTTTCATAATACCATTCCAAGCTTATTGAAAACCCAACACTCTAATATCCGACCGAAAAATTTAGCAGCGAACTAAACACCATTAGCATTCAGTAGCGCACATAAAACGATGCAACTTAAGAAATGGATTTTAGTCCGCATTTATTTAATTGTCAGTGTACTTATAGTCATTAAAAATAGTTGAAGTAAATTACTATGCCAATTAATTTCAGTAACAAAACAATAAAACCTAGAATTGCTACAGCTTTTTCGCTTGTTTGTTTTTTTGGATATTTACCTAAAGTAATAATTTTTAGTGTACACCAACCTATACCCCAACAGATTACTTGAAAGAATATATCCAGGAAGAACCAGATAAAAAATCTACCTATAAATTGAATTATACCGCCTATTATTTCTTCCATACTTTAATCCGTATTAAACACTTATGAGCAGGGTGAAGGGATACCGCTTTTTGGCGCACGCAGAAAGCGAGCCTGACCCACTTGTTATGTTTTTCGACTAACTTTCTTAATCTTTATCTTCAGTATGGGGCTTTTCTGTTTTTATTATCTGCGTGTGGTACAAACTCAGGCTCTTCTTGATCTAAGCCTTCACAACAGCGTAATAATAAAACAGATATCCTATCCAACTAAGAAAGAATGACAACAAAAACAAAACAAATTTTTTTGAACCATTTACCTTGTTAGATGCAAGCACCATAAGCCAAGGCAAAAACCCAATGACTAATCCAGTTAAAATAACAATTAGTTGTCATATGCTAATTCAAGTTTTTATCTCCTTTTACATAACGAGTAAGCTTTCCGGCGCAAACCAGGCGCAGCACAGTTTGCTTAGGTGATTATGGTAAGAACGTATTTTAAACAGACACATATTGGCCATTTTCTGTTTCCTGAACAAGAACCATAAAATCGATATACAGCGAGATCACTTCTTCTTGCTCATTGACTCCCCAATATGCAGGATAGGCGCCATCCCCAAAACCGCTGGTAGAAATAACACAATCATCTTGACCTGTCATTGATACTAATTTTGGCTTGCCAGAAAGGCACCATGTATTAAAGATCTTATCTTTTTGTATTCGGTTTAACCCCATGAGATTGCTTACATCGAAAATAGCTAAATTTCCCGCGTCAACACCATAAACGCCATTACCGCTTGGTGTATTCGCTGCATACCACTTTACAGGTTGCTCGCTATCACTAAACCTCACTCGAATACCAGCTACTCGGTTATGTATTGTTACCGTTTCAACAGGATAATTACCTTGCTTTACTTTTCTTTGTAAAGGCTCAAAATCATAAATGTCATAGCCGAAATCTAAAATCCCAAGAACTCCAGAACTGATTCTTAACTCTCCAATCACTTCTAGTTTTGCTAACCCTTCATCTAAATGTTCGATCTTAATATTACGGTCTTTTTGAAAAAGAATATTTTCATTGAGATCTATATGTGCCTCTCTATCCAAGAATGGAGCATCAGGGCTACTCATAGCAAGGATACTGGTATGTTTATCTATGTCGATAACTGGGCTTTTAGGTGGATGAAAGAGTGTAAATATCCCTGTAATTTTCCAACCTTTCTCTCTATCACACTTAAGTTCATAAACGTGATACTTCGTAGACTTAAGCGCCTCTTCATATATCTCTGTATATACCTGGGCAACGTCATCTTGAATGTTGCACTCTGTAATTTTTTCTATACTCGGATCGTATTCAGCTTTTGAGCCAAATGAATTACTAGATCCTGAACTAGTTTCGGTAGTAAAGTGAGCATCATCGACTTCTGATATAACACCCCCCCAATAGCTAAAATCCACATCATCACCCATTTTTCTTTGGGCTTTTGACCATTGCTCATACCAGTGAGAAATATACGCTTTGACCCTATCCTCAGGTGAACTCACTGAATCGCTATAACTACTCTTTTTTTTAAAGAAACTAATTATATTTTTCATGTTCGATTTCGAATTCTTATTTCACCTAACATTGTAGTAAGTGGCCGTAACGATTCTCAGATCCAAGTGAGCATCTCTTTGTACATACACGAACTTTAGCTTCTTGTTATGTTTTTTATTTCTAGTTAACATCTGCAATTATTTTATTTCTAATAAGCTCAACTGAATCTCTGTCAGACCCGGCTACTGCAACCCATAACATACTATTGGTATCTTTAGGTAGACACTTTACTACTATCCTATTGGTTTGAAATGAGCCATAAACACCATATTTGTTTTGTATGATATTTTTTACACCTATTTTCTCTAAAATAAATGAGCTTTGAATCTTACAGGCATCAGAAGATTTATCTATATCTTTAAACCAGGACCATAGTTCAGGCGGCTGATTTGATTCATGCGATAATACCGAAAATGGAAGCAATAATAGTATTAGTATCTTTTTCATCTTTTCTCTTATTGTTAAAGTTCCATAAAGGTTTACATAATCGTCGTTTTTACTTTTTGATTACTTTATGTTTTCATTACATTTCAACACAAAAGAACCAAAAGTAAAAGCATCGGATCGAGCTATTTGTTATGTTTATTATTGAATAGATTTTTTAGTTTATTTTTCATTTGTTCTTTTGGCATCGCTGGATTCGCAATATCAACTGGGATAAATATTGCGCCATCATAATACTTGTTAAATACCATTGCCAAAGCCAGGCCGATAATAACATCTTGCATTGAAGCGTTATTTTCATATTGCTTAATACTTTCGCTGTCTTTTTTTATGTTATTAACTGCGTTTTTATAAAATGATAACTTTAGGATTGGCTTGTCAGATATACCTGTATACTCAACTAGCAATGAAAAGCGTAAATCTTGTCCATCTTTATCCTCACTTTTCATATTTAATTTCATGATGATTTCTAATAAATTATCACCTTCCTTATTTAAGGAGGCCAATGTTAACTTGGTTTGATTTAGATCAGGATAAATATCAGATACATAGCCAGATAGAACTTTTTCGTTTTTCGGCCACTTTCCGAGTTTAACTTTATAATCGTTTGCAGCTATGCCATATAAATAAAATGGTCGTAATATCTTTTCTACTTTTTTTATCTCCTCAGTATTCTTAATACTCTTCTCAACTTCAACGTGTGAAGGTGACGAACTACAGCCAATCAGATTCAACGAAAAAGTAAGCAGCAACATTAAGCAATATAATTTCATAAATCCATTTCCAGGCCTAACAGTTGAGTTCAGTTGCGCCTATTCTACGCTGACAACTCATATAATTTATGCACTGACTTCCAGTTCCTAGTGGTAGCCTGAACCCCCAGCTTGCTCTCTAAAAAAATATTTGATAGCTTACTTTTACCATAGCCATTAGGGCAATATAAATATACCTCTGTCCCATTTACAACTAACTTTTCAGGTGAGACCACATAACTAAGAACAGTTGATACTCTCTCCTTGGCTGGCTTAACATCAAGAAACGTAACTAATACCTTTGTACCATCTTCTGTTAGATCAATATCACCAAAAGGACTGTTTTTAATAATGCTCCTTATCTCTTTATTTGTACGTATCTCTACAGGCACATGGAACTTGTATTTCTTTTCTATTGCATCTTCAATCAATGTTTTTATACTAGATTTATTCTTAGCACTTGTTTCAAATATTACGTTACCACTCTGAATGTAAGTAACCACTCTTTTAAAGCCCAATGACTCATACAATAATTTTAAATCGAGCATTTTTATCTTCTTTTGCCCGCTTACGTTTATTCCGCGAAGTATCGAAATATATTTCATCTTCTCTATACCTTAAAGCACATAACGCATCGCATCACCTGCCACTAAAAAATATAGCAAGACACGAGCTGTACTTTTGATGGCCCGTGTGAATTCACTTGATAGGCATTTCTTTATCCATTTTATTTTTGCAAAAAAACAGCTTATATTGTTTCTAATATTTTAAGCGTGCATTCATCGGGTACACCGCCATAAAACTTACCCAAAGCTTCAGAAAACGGGTTTTCATTACTTGCAATTCCTTCGAATAATGTCATACACGATTGAAACTTGAGATAATCCGGGTATCCGAATATATGCTCTACCGTGAGGTTATCGTGCGCATTTACTGAATTTGTACATGCCAAAAGTCTTGGCCCGAGCACTGGGTGATTTAAATATGCAATAGCTTCATCCTTACTTTGGATAGCATAGAACTCAGCAGTTAAACTGCGCCCGAGGCCTTTCACCTGAGGAAAAATATACCACATCCAATGACCTGTTTTTTGACCTTGATTAAGCTCGAGGATCACACTATCTATATTTTCCCCTTGGGCCGAAAGAAATCGTTGTAAGTTATAATTATCTTTCATTTTGAATCTTAAGAAAAAAGACCAACAGCAGTCTTCAGGATACGTTTTGATAAACCAATAGAAATTGACGGTTTTTCTTTTGAATTGGCTCTATATATTACTATATTGTATTGTTTCAAGTGATGTCCACTCGGTTTTGAAATACCATCGCATATAGCCAAAATAAGTGAAAAAAGACCTACCTCTTTTGATAATCCTCCGTGGCCTGTACCCATAACAGGAATGCAAACAGTTTCGACTCTGTTATCTGCTGCGACCTCTTGTATTGTTTTTACTGCATCAAATATGTGAGACATTTCAGCACGCAAGCCTTCGCCTGCACGTTTGGTTGTGACAGAAAGAAACAATACTGGCTGCTTAGAGTGAAGTGGTTCTTTCAGCAATACACCAAAACCAACTCCATAATTAGCTTGAGTTATACCCGGTTCTTTCTCAATTTCAAACGATTCAACGGTAGCAAGTTTTTCTTTTACTAATTGTTGAACTTCATTAGCCTGGTTGGGGAAAATAGATTGGACATAAGCGCCAAGCGAGCTATTTGCATCGTGCATACACTCTTCATCAAAATACTCATTGGCAGGGAGAACAACCAAACTTTCAGGCATTCGACTCGCGACTTCCTGTAGTTGAGCAAATGAAATATTTATTTGTGAATTCTTACAATTTGCCTGTAACTGGCCATCTTTCATTTGAACCGATGCCGATTTAAACCAGCCTAATGTCAAGCGATCCTGGCCATAAAAAAACAGGGCGAATCCAGTAAGAACTATACCAATTAATACACCCAGCCAGACAATTGTTGTGCGAGGTTCTACCTGTAAATTCGTAAAATCTTTTACATCAAAAATTGATAGAATAGTTAGAAGGCACCCAATAACCAAGAGGATCACAAGATAGCTTTGTTTTTCAAATAATTTGAACATTACAAGATCAACCGTATTAGTTTTATTTCGCCCACATCGATTTATGATTATTACATGTCTAACACTTTACTCATCAGCGTAGCAATCTGGCACGATTTTTTTTGACTTTTAATAAAAACAACAACAGTTTGCGGAGCCTGGTGCAGCAACTTGATCGCCACTGCTTATTTGTAACCCTTAAACTCTTCGCCGGGTTTTATGTTTCTATACTTAACCATGCTTGCTTTAAGGTTGTTTAAAATTTTAGATACAGGCTCCATGATCCATGTATGCGCATAGCCTTCGTTGCCCCATAATTCAAAATTCTCCGAAGGATCATTTTTTATATCGTAAACCTGTGGAAATGTATATCCACTGACTACTCTATCATGGGTCCCTTCAGCTGTTTTGAAATGTATTTTCATATTACGCCATTTCACAGCCCAGATATCAGTTCCGACAAATGTAATCACATGTTCTCGGTTTGATTTTTCCTGTTTACCTAGAATAAACCTTTTTTGACTTACTCCGTCTATAGGTCGATCCTTGGGTACACGTTTATAGGCGCCTGCAAATTCTGCAATCGTTGGATACCAATCTAGATCGGCAATAATTTCATCAGAAACTTTACCTCTTGGTATTTTCCCCGGCCAACGCACCATGGCAGGTGTACGCATGCCACCTTCATAGGCAGTGCTTAGACCTCCTCGCCAAGGCCCGTTAGAGCCTGATACTTCTCCCGATGCAACGCCATGAACAGGAAAGGCACCTGCTGCATTATCCCCCGTTAAAATTACGATGGTATTTTTTTCTATACCAGCATCTTTAATACCCTTAAGAATAACACCAATATTGTAATCAACTTCCATAATCGTATCGGCAAATATGCCAGATTTTGACTTATTAACAAACTCAGGGTGAACAAGAAAGGGGGGGTGAAAATGCGTCAATCCGATATAGCTGTAGAAAGGTTTTCCTTCTTTGGATTTTCTTTCGATATAGCTAATTGCTTTTTCAGTTATTTCTCTATCCATCACAGCACGTGCATCTAAATCAAATAATTTGACTTTTTTCGCTTTCTTACCCTTCACGCCTTCCCATATATAGGGCACGGTGGCAACAGAAGGATCGAACTGAGGAGTGGATGTATACGAAGCCGCATTAGTGCCTTCACTATGCCCCCAAAACTCATCATAACCTTGCATGTTAGGCAGTTTGTTAATACTCATCCCCAAATGCCACTTACCGAACAACGCTGTACTGTATCCGGCATCCGATAGTAATTCTGGCAAGGTGTATTCCCATGCAGCTAAGCCATCTGGTTCACCGGGTGCAGGTACTTTATAAGTTCCTGAACGAATAGGTAATCTCCCTGTATGTAAAGCTGAACGTGTAGGTGTGCATTGATTTTGAACATTGAAATTAGTAAGTCGCAAGCCCTCATTGGCTAACTTATCAATATTAGGTGTTGGTATCGTACCTCCTTGGATACTCAGATCGCCCCAGCCCCAATTGTCGATTAAGATATACACAACATTGGGTTTTGTCGCAGCTAGACCTGGCGAAAACACAAATACCATTGATAAAAAAAATACTTTATAAATACCATTCATGTAGATTCCTTTAAAATTTACGAACTTTCATTTTTACTTGGCTAACGCTAAGTTCAGTTGACCGTAACAGTTTTTTACTTGTGCGGCAATATGGAGCGATGTTGAAGTCACATGAGATGAAAACTGTTACTGGTCAGCTGGATCGTTTTTGTTATGCGTTTTTTCATTTATAGCTATTTCTAAAAGCATAATAAGTTTCCTTGCTTGTGAGTTACTTAAAGATATTGGTGCAATAGTTATATTGGGGCCGTTCTTTTTTATAAACTCTATACCTATGTCTCTAGGCTTTTTGCTTCTTTGTAATCTGTGTATTTTAAGCCTTGTTACAGAAGATAAAACACATGTAGCTTCTACTGTGCCAATAGTCTTAGTTATTTTTGCTCCAAATAGTGAATTTTTTATACCACCGAAAATAAATATCCTTAAAACAAAGAATAACAAAATTCCGCCTATTATTATGATTGGTAAAACTGTTTCCATTATTTATTTTTACTCATAATGCCTTGGTAAGTTGGACGTAACAGTGGGCAACTTTGTGGCATTATAACGGAGCGACCACAAAAAGCGCAACGGGTTACGGGGTAACTTGAATGCCTTACATGGCATATCAAAGGTGCTTTTGTAACACAATACGCGACCATATTACATTTTCTTTATTTGGTAAGATGCTGGACTGATTTTTAATTTGAAATATACACTCGAAACCATGTTTTTCAAATTGATCAGATGCAAATTGTGCGTCCGTTGGAAACACCCTAGACCCCATTCCTGGAGGCCCATTCCTTAGAGAAATTGCGCACCTTCCACCTGGTTTTATTAGTGCAGAAAGGCGTATTACTGCAGCTTCTCTTTCAATGTTATTGATGTGATGCCAAACACCATTAATGAGAACAAAGTCGAATTGTTCTCTATCCGAGACCAGGCAAGCCATATCAGGAAGGCTGCCGTTAAGCCAATTCACAGATTGGCATTTGAAAGCCTCTATGGAAGCACTCAGAAACTCTGGTATTGGCTCCACAGCGGTAACAGTAAAACCTTTTTCGGCAAGAGCAGCTGCATTTTGTCCGGCTCCAGAACCAATATCTAAAATACGAGAGGGTTTAGTAGGTAGAAAAGGTATAAAATCTTTACACACAACATCGAAGTCTAAACTTTGACTACTTTTAATAAACTGTGGAATAAAGTTTTTGTATCCCTCGGTTCCAGCCGTCATAGTTTCTACACCTAAGGTTTGAGTTAGCGAGCGCGCGACTTATAGTGCGTCTGATCCATGCTTTTTATGAGCAATATTTAACAACTTTTTATGCTTTATTACTTTGATAACGCATATAAAGATAAAGAGGCAGACCAAATGACACACCTATAGATAGCGTTGCGACAACGGGCACCCATAAATTTTTTAAATTATACTTTTTACCATCATAGTAAATAAAAGCAAAGAGCGCTAAAGCCGAAACTATTACATCTAAACCAAAGAAGCCACCTATTCTCGTAGAGAATAACTCTCGAAAAAATAAAGCGACATTCGGCCCATGTTCCAAAACCCAGGGAATAAACTGTGACATAGGTAAGATAAAACCCAGCACACATAAAATTAAATATATGTATTTTTGATTCATTCTATTTCCGTGTGATAATTGTATTTTCTCTTCTTTTCTTCGTCTTAATTTAGATCCTCAATTGTTCGTAATGAGGTGTCTACTTTTCATGGGCAAATTGTCCGCATTGAACGGTATTGTTATGTGTGATATTCACTTAGATTTCTTTGCATATTCTAAAGATTCATAGATGTATGACTCGTATTCTTCTTCATATTCTATTGGAATAAGAACCCATTCTTTGAATCGTTTTTTTGTAAAATTAAATTCGTTACCTTTGCCTTCGGAAACAAGTTGATTTACTCGTTCTGGAGATATTTTAACAATAAGAGAATCTTCTTTATCAAACATCATTGCCATGAAACTGCCTTTATAACGAATGCAAGGTGTTTTCATCATGGTTGACTCCTCAACTCCAGCTTCTTTAATGATTTTATTTACAGCTTGAACATAGCTCATATCAAATTCCTTATTACATGAAATGTATGCAGATTTTTATTTCACTAAATTTCATTCAAACATAACAGTTAAGTATCTATATTTCCCTGTATTTCGTTATATCTGTAAACCAGCCATCCCTGTTTGCAATTATTCTTGAGGGCTATGTTAATCTGAGACGATGCACTTTAATAGTGCTTATTTTATGGATATATCTTATCGATGATGTAACTTCTCGATTTTGGGCTAATTATCGTTTAAAAACAATCTCATACGGTTTTAGTAATGCGGGTGCTGGTCTAACTGTTGATTTGGGCGGATCAACAGAATCCCCTGAGGGGCTCAATATACGTGTATTTCCAAGCGAGCAATCTGTCGATAAATAGACTGCACTCATTCATCCAAATTTATTTTAAACGACTCGTTATCGACTTTAGAACCCGCCAGTATTATATCCGTACTTAACAGGCTTACACAGGGTGGGTTGCACGTTTGTTTACTTTATCATTCCATTAACAGGCCGGGCTTTTAAAGAAAGCAAATTGCCTTTCCCTGCGTCATTCCTTTGTGATACATTTACTTGAATCGTGTTCTGATATACGCACAGTTCAGTAACTACTCGGACATACGGATGTTTCGACAACATGATCTATACTCATGTGCTAAACAAACCGGGCATGAGTGTACGCAGTCCTTTTGATGATTTATTTAATTCGCAGTTTGAATTCATGTGTAAGCTGCTTAACTCTCGCATTCTATGATTTGGTATTTTTACAAATAAAAGTTCTTTGTTTACACATGAAAATACTCAACAAATATAAGATTATGTTCGTTAATTTTAAATTCACATTATCATTTTAAGACACTCTTATCGCGTCAACACCTCTTTAACTCTGCTACGTAACACAGGTAACAATTCAGTTTCAAACCAGGTATTTTTTTTGAGCCAGATATTATTTCTTGGGCTGGGGTGCGGCAGGGGCATTATTTCGGGAGAATAGGTTTCCCAGGCTTTAACCGTTTCGGTTAAATTACGCTGGCTCTTTTCCCCCAGGTGCCACTTTATCGCATATTTCCCGATAGCCAGTGTCAATTTTATATTGGGCAGCTCATTCATCACCTGCTCTCTCCAGGTATCTGCACATTCTTTCCTGGGTGGCAGATCTCCCGATTTTCCTTGTCCGGGATAACAAAACCCCATGGGCAATAAAACAATTTTTTTTGCATCGTAAAAAATTGTTTCAGACACCCCCATCCACTCACGCAAACGTACACCGCTCAGGTCATTAAACGGTATTCCGGTTTCATGAACTTTTCGCCCGGGCGCCTGACCCGCTATCAGAATACAGGCCCTTTTATCAATCTGCACAATTGGCCTTGGCTCGTGGTCGAGTTCAGTTGCACATATTCTGCATTGCTTAATTTGCGTTATTAGTTTTTTCATACTTTATCAATTTAATAAAATATCATTTCGCCTAAAATCAAACTAAGGCATTTTAATTTATTACACCCAGTGAGTTTAATTGAACAAAAGCTGGCAGAGTTTTATTTTATCGCCTCTGCCAGCTTTGTGTTAATGGTTTAAGACAGGATAGAATTGCGTAAACACCATATCTTTTTTTGCATTCGCTTTATGACAGCCTGCACAACTTTCTGGCGGTGATGTTCTTGCCGCGCTTATATAGGGTGGTGCATGATGGCCGAAATTAAAAAAGCCCCAGCCCTGTGTTTCTTTGAAACGCTTACTGTCTTTTACCATCACATCCATTCCATTAAATTTATCTGAGAAATATCCACGCCCTGAAGGCGCATCATAAGAACCATCTTTATGCTTACCTTTCTTAAGCAGGACCAGCTCTTTTGCGATAACGGTTCCCTCTGGGAATGTACCGGTTTTTTCATATACTGCGAAAGCATCGGGATTCACGTACACATGATGATACTCTGGGAAGCCAGCTTTACCGCCGTTTAATCCATGGGGGGTTAAGGGTGCTCCGACAAATATCCACTTTCTGAACCCCTGTGGCTGAAGCAGCTGACCATCATCTTTAAATATTGCCGCACCGATACTCTGCTCTGCCTGTACCGTTAGGCAGTTTAGCAGGCTGGCGGCCATTATCGCGGTGATTAGTATTCTGTTTCTTTTGCATTGCATTTTTAATCTCCTGTTTCGTATTTGATTTTTTTTAAGGCAGGAGAATATTGACAGAACAATTAATACTCATGGTATCATTTCGTATAGATTACATCACTTTAAGTATCAATATGAACAGTCATTCCATCGATGATAGACTTGAACAGCTTTTGAAGTGTTTCGAATTAAAGGCCCATGTTTTTCAGGCAGGCCCTTTAAATCACCCGGCGAGTTTCCAGTCGAACCGTGACCTTGGCTATATACACCTGCTACGCAAGGGAAAACTTTTACTTAAGAGCAAAGGCGCCTCCCCACGTTTACTGGATGAACCCTGCGTGTTTTTCTATATGAACGCCATAAACCACCAGTTACTTCCCCAGAATAATGAGGTCGATCTTATCTGTGCATCGTTTGAATTCGGTGCGGCACTTAAAAACCCACTCATTAAAGCATTACCGGATATGATTATACTTAAGCAGCATAAAATACCGACATTGCTCAAGTCATTAGCACTTTTATTTGATGAAGCAAGCGAGTTTCATTGTGGGCGCCAGGCCATACTCGATCGCCAGATTGAGATTATCATTATTAAGCTACTGCGCAACCTGATGGATGAAAACCGCTTACAAATTGGCTTACTGGCGGGCATGGCTGACCCCAGGCTTGCAAAAGCCATTAATGCCATGCATGGTGCGCCCGCCAGGCAATGGTCATTAGAAGATCTCTCGCAGATTGCGGGTATGTCCCGGGCAAGTTTTGCTCGAAGGTTTCATAATACGGTTGGTTCAACTCCCGGAAACTACCTAGTAGAATGGCGCCTGGGATTGGCTCAATCATTATTAAGTCGGGGTAAATCAGTTCAGTATGTCGCAGATGCGGTTGGCTATGGAAGTGCCAGTGCGTTCTCAAGAGTTTTTACAGTACGACAGGGGCTTTCTCCGTCTGCATGGAAAAAGCAATATAAATAATACAAAACATCGCGCCCCATCTCGACATATAATGGTGTAAATATTTAATATGGCTTTTGCTTATCTCACAGTTTGTAAATACTCGGTAAACAATAACGAATATCAGCTTCAAACTTTAAATTAACCGCTTCAATCGATACTGGACTTAAACATACATGCTTTTTAATTCACTGAGCCAAAACACTAAGCAACTGCTCGCTCAATTATGGCAACACGTTCAACAGCTTCCGCTTTTATGGGGCAAGCCCATGGTGTTCCGCCACTGGCTATTAAGCGCCCATCGTGCACAACTGGTTAGCCTCGCCCTGTTATTTTTAATTCCTTTTGCCATTATTCCACTGATTGATTTTATACTCGCCGCCATTTTTTCGCCGGTGACTGAAGAACGACTTTTTGGCCTGATACAAACCGAAGAAAAAAACCCTTACATCGATATTATCCAGGATTTTACTTTCTGGAGTGTGTGGATCATATCGTCATTGGTCTGTGTTGTGCTTTTTTTAAAACATATACCTGACACGTTTAAATTTGCTGATGACACAATGCAGGAGAAAATTAAACAGGCTGACAGACTTATTCATTCAAACCCGTCACAAAGTGTGCTGCTTTATAATTCAGCACGTGACTGGAGTCTCAATGATGCAAATGAAAGTCTCCTCGACACTAAATTACAAAGCCTTAACATCGCATTAAATAATGCCGGTAATAAAAACCCGGTTAAACCCGCAGCAACTCTCTTGATCGAACCTGAGGAAAAAACTGAAAAGGCAGTCATTGCTGAACGATACCGTATTAAAAAACTCATAGGTAGTGGCGCGATGGGTAATGTTTATCTTGGTGAAGATTTACGACTTAAACGCGATATTGCAATTAAGCAGCTCTCGCCGCAGTTATTAAACGATGAGCACATCATTGCACGATTTCGTCAGGAAGCGCTGGCATTGGCACGTTTATCACACCCCCATATTGTACAGGTGTATGATTTTATAGAAGACGATGGTTTCTTATGGATCGTGATGGAACTGGTAACCGGGGGAGAACTTGAGGATCAGTTTTCAGATAACAATCCTTTACCTCAGGCACAGGCGCTGCGCTTTGCAGTACAGATGGCGTCCGCATTAAACTATGCCCATCAACAGGGCGTCGTCCACCGCGACTTTAAACCCGCCAATGTACTCATCACAGATAAAGGCGATATAAAAATCACCGATTTTGGTATCGCCAAACTGGCCCAGTCAAGTATTCATACACAACTGAACAGCGTAATGGGTACACCCACCCACATGAGTCCTGAGCAGGCGAATGGAGAAGAAACTGACCTTCGCACAGATATTTATGCACTGGGTATCGTTCTCTACCAGATGTTAAGTGGAGCGCTTCCATTTAATGGGGATTCTCGAACAATACTGGCCCAGCATCTGAGTAAGCAGCCTCCCAGGTTAAGTGAAAAAAATAAGCATTTATCACCGACGCTGGATGCCGTTGTCCAAAAAATGCTGGCTAAAAATCCGGGCGATCGATTTCAGTCTATGCAGGAAATTATAGAACAGTTAGAGGTTTAACATATAAACCAGTAAGGCCCTTCTTTCTCGATTTATCATCTTCCAGGAAAAAACTGCAAGGTGAATTTTATCGCTATATTCCACCTTGCAGTTTTATTGATTAATACTCAATCACTGATAAAAATTTGGGGAGAGCTTTAATGACTCAACAAACGGCTTATCATGTTGAATCCACAATTTTGCATTTAGTTTATCGAGTAAATCATCAATCAAAGCAAATGAGTGGACCGTTTCCTTTTTAGTATTAAATACTGGAAAACCATATTCTTCACGATTTTTCTGGAAGTGGTAAAGGTCACCGGAGAGTATAATAGGACCGGTTTCAGGTAAATTTATATACAATGCCTGGTGTCCCGGCGTATGTCCCGGTGTAGATATAATGACCACCGACCGATCACCAAATACATCATGATGACCATTCAGTTTGATGGTGTCATTTCCCTGTAACACACCATAATCCTGTGGATTAAAAAAGAATGTTTCCGCATCTGGACTAAAAGCCACTTCATACTCGCTTTCCTGTATTAACCACGTTGCATTCAGAAAATAGGCAGCATTCGCAGTATGATCCAGATGTAAATGTGAAAATGCAATATAGTCTACACTTAACGGATCAACATCAATTTCTTCAAGTTGTGATTTTAAGGTTTTAACTACTTTGAAATTAAATGCACCGCCACCTACATCTACGCCCTCACTTATTCCGACGATTGAATCTGACAAGCCTGTATCCCAGAACAGTGCCCCCCTGGAATGTTTTATCAGATAGCAGGTATTTGAAAATGTAATAGGCTCATCCTTGGTTAATATAGGGTTAAACAACGACTGATCTCTAACTAATATTTCACCACAGTCAAACACATAGAGCTTAAGTTTTGAGCGGTGTGCTTTTTTATGATGCTGCGCCTTAACAATATGTTTAAGCTTTAACGACTCATTTGAAGCGCTTGTATTAAATGTAACAAATACCATTAGTAAAATGATGTATTTTATAATGCCTTGAATTGAAGCATTAAATTCCTGTTTCATTTTTTTAATCCTCTGCTTAAGTTATGGCACTTCATGCTATCATCCACCTTGTTAACTAAAAACGCTAAAATTTGCAGTGCAATATTTCAAATATGGGATGATCTTACAGGAGTGACTATGTGGAGTTATGATGATTTGGCAATTTTTATCAGTGTTGTTGATCGCGGCAGCTTTATTGCCGCCGCTAAAAAAATGAACATTCCCTCAAGCACCGTTAGCCGACGTTTAAGTCGCCTTGAAGCCGACCTCAACGTAAAACTATTAGAAAGAACTTCACGTAAAATTCATTTAACAGAGAAGGGAAAAATATTTTATGCACAGTGCTCATCACTCATAAATAAGCTCAGAGAAAACACCCGTGACTTAAAAGAATCAATCGATGTTATTCACGGCAAACTAAAAGTTACCGCGCCTACTTTTGTCGGCAATGAATTAATGGCTGATTTATTTAGTGAGTTCGTAAAAAAATATACGGAAATTGAACTTGAACTTTATCTCAGTAATGATGTGGAAGATATTATTGATGAAGAAATAGATCTGGCAATACGTGTCGGACCACTCACTGATTCTAATTTAATCGCCCAACATTTATGGAGCATGAATTATGTAAGCTGTGCGGCTCCTAGCTATTTACAGCAATATGGTGAACCGAAAAATCCTGAAGATTTAACGACACATCATAATTTGATTTTTCGTTCGCAACAGGCACCGCTTGCATTTAAACATAAAAAAACAGCGGCTGAACATAAGATCAATATAAAGAGTCGCTTAATTTCTAACGATATAAAATTTACACTTCATGCCACCTGTAAAGGATCTGGGATTGCCTGCCTGCCCCGTATGTTTGTTAAGCGGGAATTAGAATCCGGCACACTGGTTGAACTGTTAACCGACTATGAGTTTGTTGAGTCTAAATCTGTATATGCGGTTTACCCCAGCAAACATTACCTGCCTAAAAAAACACAGTTATTAATTCAGTATATTAAGGAAAGGTCTTCAGAGCTGGCTAAGCTGGAGTAAAAACGCAAGACACCGTAACGCTAAGCTACTCTGGCCTGCCAGGGACTCATCTGGCCCAACCTGGTTCAATCCGACGATTCACCAACTATTCTAGGCTATCTTTAATACTAATTCACATTGTTTTGCGACAAATCAATGTGATATTTTTTCCGTTAATGGATGATACGGGTAAGGAGGTGGAATCATGAATATCATAAACATAATTGTGGTACTTGCCTTATTCGCAACGGTAGCCACACTGGTTTGGGGCGTTGGTTCAATGGCGCATGGTGGCGCATATGATGATGAGCATAGCGAGCAGCTTATGTCTGTGCGCATATGGGTGCAGGGTATAGCATTTGCTCTAATCTTATTAGCCGTTGCTTATTCATTTTAAACCTGCGGTACGCTGCGAATTTATTCGACTCGATGCTTTAGTTTTTACGTATTGCCTGTCGCCAGGCGCAGGTTGCAGTGGAGCTGCGCCTGTGTATTTCTGCTATATTTTCAATAATATCCTGTAGTGCATTCAACGTTAATACACCAATGTTGATACCTATATGTACGGCAGAATAAGTGACAGATATAGATTCAAACGATTTTAACCCATTCTACATTCGGCCAGGTTCAAAGATTGCTGGAAAGCATCGCCTGGTAAAACCGACGCATTTATCTTCGCTGGTTAAATTACTTACGATAATCCACTTAATCTATTGGCAGTAAATTTAGCTTTCCTTTTCATGCTGATCGAAACATACTTTCGTATAGATCAATATTACACATTTCCTATCCCAGACATACAAAGTGACTGCCCAATATAAACTCGCAATAGCCGTTATATTAAATCTGTCTGAACTTATTCTCCATCACCTTAAAATGTTTCCCAAATACCTTTAATAACCCTTGTTCAGCTGTAACGATTATATTCTCTTCATTTACATCTGAGGCACTACGCGTCCAGTTAAAGCTGCCATTTACTAAAATTTTTCCATCGAAAATACAAAATTTGTGGTGCATGTGATAAGGAGAATTATCTAATATTACGGCTACCCCTTTTTGTGAAAGATAGTTTACATCACTGCCTTTATCATTCACCTTGTCATCATCACTGATAATGGTAACAACAACCCCGCGTTGATGTGCTTCAAGAATTGCTTTAGTAATTTTGTTATCAGAAATAGTAAAGACACAAATTTCAATCGACTTGTTGGCATTTTTTATCAAATTAATTATTTTACTTCTGCAACTATTCCCCGGACTGAAACAGGCTTCAGATTTAATTACATTGGAATGTGTTTTAGGTTGAATAGATTTAACCAGCTTATCAATCCAGTTAAGCACCTTAACAGCCTGCTCACCCCCTTCCTCTATATAGGGGCGCCCTAATTCGAATGCTTTATTTCTAACATAACTTAGCTGATCAAACTCAAGTTTTTCGGATAACTCATTAAAAAGGTATTTTTCTGTTTTATCCAGTTTAAAATCCTGCAGACTTGCTATCAGTATATCTTCCAGTTCCTTAGTGTGCATGCTTTTCCTTTTATCGAGTTTCATCCAGTTTGTGAAGGATTATAATTTTTTGCCATATTTTTCTACTCAACCCTGTTGTTAACGACTCAAGTTCATTAACCGCAGCTAGCACAACTGAATCGTTGAGGTTTTGGGCATATAATGCTGAAATTTTACCCGTGAGGGCTAGCATCTCGCTGCAATAATCCAGGTATCGAGTTAGCTCAAAAGCAGTCATCGTTCTTTGAGGCGATGAGGCAGTTGATGTTGCCTTTTTAATAATCTTTCCAGGGTCTTTGGTTAACTGGTGCATATCGATTACATGAGATATAGCACGAAGTTCATGTAACGCGGCCAAAGCACGACTTCTTTTTATTCTTATTTCTACCGTGGTTAAAAAGAAAATAGCAATACCAATAAAAACAATATCATTAACCACCGATTCAACCAGCTGTACTACATCACGTAGTGCAAACTTATCGTCTTTCACATCGATAACTGTGACACTGTAAATCAATAATAAAAGCGCTATAAATATCGTTATATAAACTCCAGTACGGAGTAAAATATTTGGTTTTTTAATCCATTCGACTTTATCCTTTGCCTCGTTTGCAATGTTGTACAGCTCGTCACATACAGAACCTAAGCCTGAGGATGGAAAACGTTCAATTATACGATTTTGTAGAATAGAGATGGTTTCTACTGTTTTACCCGGATCGAGCACTCTATAACTCATACGTTTATCCTGCATCCAGTTTATTTCGAATACACGGTTTTTTATCCACTAGCCTTGCTGCATACAAAAAACTGGAATACATTAATTTGCCCCTTAAAAAAAATAATCTTGAAACTCAAGACATGCATCACACCGACATCTGCCAAACACCTCTTCACCGTGCAATAGATCTGAGCATGTGATGGATAGTATTTTTTGTTTAATTTTATTCTAATACCGAATACGGATCTTTTGCGTTTAGGTATGCTAGAATTAATTCTTTGTCTTCATTATTATAGACCCAGTCTCGCACATCTTTTTAATTGCTTATAATCTTCATTGCCCAGCTTGTCTTCATACCTTTTGCTTAGCACTACTTTTGTTTTCTCTATTCTCAAATTACGCCGATAAGACTCCATAAATAGCTTCTTCATTAGCCTGTGTAAGTTGTTTTCTTTTAAATTTTCCCATTCACCCGCATCAAGCCAGACAAGCTGACATGCGTTACAATAATCTAAACGTCGGTCAGTCGCATATCTAATGCGGTATTTACGCATGAATTGACCACAATTACACAGAGTGCTTTTTTTGTATCCTCTGCCAGAAAAAGCTCCCCTGTGGTAGCCAAATTAGACTCTTCCAAAGTTTCTGATCTCGCCAGATAATTTAAATAATCATTTAATGAAAACGTAACACCACCACAATTTTGCAACTTTTTGTCAGCAAGTGTCTGGCTAATTGCTTTTTTTCAAATTCTCCATTACATGAAGGACAATTCATTATAATCTCTTTTGTTATTTTTATTTATCGGGCTTTATATCTTTCTTTAATACCTTGCGTTTCATTTTAGCGACGATCGCTACACTTTTCTCCAGGTTTGCAATGTCTTCACCTACATCTTTAACCCGCTCCCAAATATCATGATCCATTTTAAGCTTATGCTCCATGGCGCTGACAACGGGTAGTAGTGATGTTGTTATTGCATCACTCATAGATCGTAAAACCATATCCATACCAGGCACAGGTTGATTAACGACTTCAACATTCATCTCTGCCTGCTTTAGACTTTTGCCAATTTGTTTCAACTCTTCTGTAATATATGCCAGTGACTCTGAAGCAGAAGATTTTTTAGACAACGCCTGCTGGATACCACCAAGGTTCATACTGATTTTTGAAACCTGATTGGCAAGCTTGGTTGTCGAGTCTGTATCATCCCCCCCCATACTCTGTATACGGACATAATCATCTTTGATCTGCTTCCATCTGACTTTTTCTTCTTCGCTTAAACTTTGGTTTAATTCGCCGAGTTTAAGCAGATTTTCTTCAGCACCTGTAGTTAACGTTTGTGCCTCTCCTACATAGTGATCACGAATTAAATCATTCAGCTCCTCTTCATTCATGATGCCACTAATCTTCTCCGCCATTTTACTCATATTTCGGTAACTACCCTGTAACTTAAATGACGGTTCAGTTCTATAGCGATCATCCTGTGCAGCAGATAAAATATATTGTTGATTTACTTTTAGTACCACATCCTGAACTCGCATCAGTTTTTTCATCACGCTGACGATTTCATTAACTTCCGCTCCACTATAACTATGCTTGAAATCCGTATTAACTATATTCTCACCTTCTGCCATACGAATAAACAAATACACATCTTCCATATCTCGAACGGCTAGGGGCGCCAATATTGAATTTGCAGTTAAACAGTTTTCCAGATAACTCATGGCAAAGACTTTTTCACGCCCACTTAATACATCGCCCAGGTTATAAATATCAGCGCGATTTGCCAACATATCAGGTATTTTGAAAGTTTCACCCGATTCAGTATACGGATTACCTGCCATAATTACGCAAAACTTTTTACCCCGCAGGTCATAGGTTTTACTCTGCCCTTTCCAGACTCCGTCAATTCTTCTTGATCCATCACACAGTGATATAAATTTCTGCAAAAACTCCGGGTGGGTGTGTTGAATATCATCTAGATATAGCATCACATTATTACCCATCTCAAATCCTAAATTTATTTTTTCAAGCTCCTGCTTTGCTGTGGCATTGGGCGCCTGTTGAGGATCCAGTGATTCAACCTTATGACCTAACGAAGGGCAATTTATTTTCATAAAAATCAAACCCATTCGATTAGCAACATATTCCATTAATGTTGTTTTACCGTAACCTGGCGGAGATATTAAGAGTAACAAGCCCATTAAATCAGTACGCTTGTCATCACCTAACGTGCCCATTTGCTTTGCAAGATTATCTCCAATCAATGGCAGGTATACATCATTTATTAACTTATTACGCACAAAAGAACTCAGAGGCTTAGCCTTGAATGATTCCAGGCTTAAGTTTTGTCGCTCCTGTTCTATGATGCTTTGTCTTATTTTTAGAAACTCGTTATACTCCGGAACCACTTCATTACGATGATGATGTAACCGACTTGTGAATTCATCCAGCGCCACCATCATTTGTTGATTCTCTACACGACCATGCTCCCCCATTAAACCTTCTATGCTTTTTTGTAGTTCGACCCCTCTGGATTCAATTCGCAACACTTGTTTGATTAGAATAATTGCACAGGATTCAGGAATAAATCGCTGTATTTCTTTCTGTTTTGAAAATTCGACAAAACCTTCTAACCAGGTTTCTAACAGCGCCCACTGTTTATCCAGACTACCGTTTAAGACATCAAGGGTTTTTTGATACGCCATTAAATGCTGTATTTTTTTAAGGTGATTTTCTAAGCCTTCGGCAAGCTCTACAGCATATTTACTGCATTTAAATATCAGTTTTTCTTCTGTTAATTCCTGCGACAAATATTCAGCGGCCAACTGACAATCCTGCTTACTGACTTGCAGTTCAAACTCTGCATAATACTTTGTTATACATACCAGCAATTCATCACGAATTTTATGATAAGCATCTTCGCTATTAAACGTTTTCGCTAATAACTTTGCACTTTGGGAACGCGAGTGCCAGAGATATTGCTCGACTTCTTTCTCATTGACCGAATGTTGTGCCCAAAAAAGAATTGCCAACGATCGAGCTTTAGGTGGGTAACGCAGCAGGCCAGAATGCTGCCTTATTTCAAGTAATGCCTGCAATATTTTTACTGCGTCAAAATCATGAATACCTTTTTCATACCCTTCCTGATATCGAGTTGCAGTAAATTTTTTAACCTGTTTTAAAAGTGTCTCGGATGAATCAATCGACTCATTCAACATTGCCATATCAAGGTCGTCTTCTCGATTCTCCGCGGCATGCAATATGCTTGCTGCGAGAAACTCGGAACGATACACCTGACTCGATTCTGATATAAATGACTGATTCCAATAGGACTGTAAGTTTATTAATTGTTGATCTTCAATCACATCAAAATAATCTGTGCCAGTTAAATGTATGGCTAACTCATCCTCCTTTGGCACCATGGTTAAATCAACAGTTTGTGTATTAACACTAAATCGATGTCGACCTAACTTAATCGCGCTTCCACCATCTTCAAATATGTCCTGTTTGTCACGTTGCGAACGCACTGACTGATCTTTAGCGAATTTCAATCGGCTATCTATATCATCAGATCGTACTGTATCACCCAGCTCTCGAAGTTGGTCGGACAAGTCTCGACATTTCGAAACCATAGCATCAGATGCAAAAAATGTATTGATTTCATCCGCATCTTTAAATCGTTCTGTACGCCGTGTTACACCTTCTAGAATTCGATCCGCTGCATTTGATAAATTATGTATTCTTCGCTGTCGCTCATCTAATAACGCTTGCTTATGCGCTTCGAACGATTCATATACCTCTTCTCTTTTGCTTAATATGTCTGCCAGAAACTCATCGTGCTCACTGAAACGACTCTCAAGTTCTTCTAATTGCGCCAATAAACGGGTAAGCTGTTCATCGCAATTCTCTGGTGTGGTTGATAGCCCCAGTGCATTTGTAATACTTTGAGAAAACAGGGTGAACTGTGCGGAAAACTCTGATACCGCTTCTGCAGAACCCAGTTTTTTATGGTGATTTCGTGTATGCGCTTTTGTCTGATTAAGCTTGCCATAAACCTCTGATATTGACTCAAGTATCTGCGTACGTACGGTTGCATCCTCTACCTTTAATGTACCGAGCATTTCTGTCAATAAATCAAGCCCAGCACTCATTTTTTCCAGCTCTTCAAGTAGCGGAGCTAGAGAGGTTACAGTTTCTACTGAAGGGATATGTTCTTGTATATCTAGAATACGCTGTGTATATTCACTAAAGGCATTTTTCTGACTTAAAAAATATACTGTTTTCTCGCTTAATACTTTTTGTTCATTTTCAAGTTCAGTATCAAGCTCTGTAATACGCGCAAGATTAATGTAACGTAACTCTTTAATGGTCACCAGATGCCCACGATGCGATCGAATTTGATCTAATGCGGATATAAAATCTGCAGGGGATTTCCAGTCAAACTTTCTTATATCGCTAAACAGACGTTCATGTTCTAGCTCTGCCTTACGAATCGCTTCATTAGCTTTATAGCGGATACTCTCAACTTTTTCGAATTCATCCAGAACCAACGATGCCGTCTTACGAATTTCTTTAAGCTGTTCGCTTAATGACTTTAACGCTGTTTCTTCCAACCAGTAATAAGAGTCAAACAATCGTTCACAATCAGCTATTAACTTTTCATAGAGTAAAGCTGTTGCTGTTTGCTCATTTATCGATCGTACCAGGCTATACATTTCAGAAATAGCACGCACTAATTCAGCGTTACCAATTTTACCTAAAAACGTCTGGCTTTCAGGTTGCTTGCTTACATAATCCACACTGGCAAAAGGTGTTTGCCAGATTTGCATTGGATGATTTCGTGAAGGCTCTTCTGATTCAGCGCTAAATAAAATAGCTTGACCATTATCAAATAAACTAAACCCATGACCATATAATGGTGCAGAAACATCTTTACGTATCAGGTTATAATTAAACAGGCCGACCTTGCCCTCATCACTTCGATAAAAACGGTATAGTACATCCTCACCATTGGGGGATTTTGTTAAGTGCTCATATACCATCCCGGTTGCTTCATCACCGAACTCTTTATTTTCACCATTTTGTAAATAGTATCCGCCGGGAAATATAATGCCATGGTCTTCTGGCAGTTGTACACATGCCTGACCGATAGCATCAATTCTGTCCACCTGATTATTGAGAGTATTAAAAACCAGATAACGCCAGTCTTTTTCCCTGTATGGCAAAACTTTTAATAATATCAGTGAACCCAGCTTTGCATACTCTACACTAGCATCCACCAGAGACTGATTCTTATCATCTACCGCTTCCTGGTAGACACCCAAACCATCTTCAGTATTATTTTCAACTTTTATTGTTAAGTTTCCACCAATGGTTTCAATAAACACTTCATCTAAAATACTAATGTGAGGATGGCGTCCACTCACATGATTTTCACGATCCGTCTCAAGCCATTCAAAATCATAACGCGGGGGTGCGATTAATTCCCTTTCTCCCCGGTCATCAATGTATTTTACATCACCATTATTTTCAATTGACCAGCGAAATACCCTTGAATCTTCGACCTTTTCTCCTATCTGAAAAAACGCCAGTAAACGATTATGGGTTTTACGTAACTTTATTAAATGCGCACTTTTATAATAACTGTACAGCTCGTGAAAATCTTTTTTAAACCTATTGTCATCAAGGAAACTCCCCTGAACTTCTGCCGACTCAACGGAAAATTCTCCCTCATTTTCATTCAGTCGGTATAATCCAAAAACATCACTTACTGCAGTTTCTGTTTTTAAGCCAATGAATACGTTATAGCCAAATAACAGATAATCACTAACACGTATAATATCTCGGGCATTGCAATTATTTTCTGTACGTACTCTTACACGTCCCACAACGCCCATCGAAGTTTCACCAAACTCCTTTAGGCGTTGTTCATTTAATTTGCGAGTCACTTCATTCAACGCGCTTGCTTGCTCTTCTAGACGCTTACGAATAAGTTCGTAAGCACCACCTTCTGCAACCGCATTTTCAACTTCAGTGTTATGATCTGATTTAACGCTAACCACTTTACTTTCCTTATTTTTTCCGCATTTTAATTATTTAAAGTGAATTTAATTAGCCCCACCCGCCATATACTTTCGCACAATGTAACGATTTACTTTATTGCAATCTCTATTCATTACACCAATGATTTATAGAGTTCATTTGCGCCATCGTTACCAGGCAAGGACTTAATATTAATTATGATGAAATAGTATTCATTAGTTTCTTAACCAGGTCCTGTTGCTCACTTGTTCCGCTTTTCATAACTTGAGCCAGAAATGCTGTGACAGTTAAATTTTGTAGACTACTACTGCCTGAACCCAGACCGGCTACTATTTCTTTTATATCGCCTACAATGCTTTCCTCGCCACTCATGTGACCCTCTATAGCTTTGGATACAATTTTACTTTTATCGGCAACCCCATCAATCGATTTACCAACGGCAAGTGAATTAATAAATTTCTCAAGAAACTCACCATTTCCGCCAACAATATCAATGTTCGCTTCCGACATCGCTTTACCCAACACATCAGCCTGCTCCTGGGCTATTTCAACATTTGCATCTATACCCTTCATGGTTTCTGTATGATTAAGATCCAGTCTCATACGGAACTCTTCATGGTCACGTGTATTTTCATCCATCTCTTTCATAGCCAGGAACTTCTTCTCAAGCCCTTCTGCTTCGGCCGTATATCGATCTGAAATTTTACTCGCTTCGGCTGCACCAAGCGCTTTAATGGCCAGGGCATCTGCTTCTTTTACTCGCACTGCAGCAATACCCACTTTCTCATCTCCAATGGCCTGTGCTAACATTTTTTCCTCTAAGACTTTTGCTTCTGCAAGTCCCGATTTTTCATCCGCATCGGCCTGTGATTCCTGAACTCGTGCCTGCGCAAGTCCCGGTGCCGCCTGCACCGCTTCTATCCCTTCTGCTTTGCGCTTATCGGCTTCTGCGTCGCGTTCCGCAGCTTTCAGTCGACCTTCAGATCGCACAACATCTTCCTTGGCTTTATGGGACGCTTTAATTTCATCTGCTTCTGCCGCTTTAATTTCTTTAACCAGCGCTTCCTGCGCTTCAGCTTCTGCTTTTATCACCGTCGCTTCTTTTTCTCGCTCTGCTTCTGCAACTAAACGCACTTTTTCTATTTCTTCTTCTTCAACAGCAACTGATTTCTCAACTATTACACGTTCACGTATTACATCGGCAATGCTTTTCTTTTCAACTTCTACCGCTTTTTCCTTTTCTATAACTTGCAACTCAACAGCACGTTCTCGTTCAACAACTTCAAGTTGCTGGGCACGTTTCACCTGCTCGGTTTCGGTTACCACGACACGTTGACGATTTAAGTTTGCCACTTCAACCTCACGTTGCTTATTCTCTTCTGAAACCTGTATTTTCTCTTCAGCTGCAATACGTGCATGCTCTGCTTTCTGACGCTCCTCTTCCTGAATCTTTCTAGTTTCTGATTCTTCACGAGCAATAACTGTGGAGACTTCACGTAACTGCCGTGCTTCCGCATCCTTTTCCTGTCGTTCAAGCTCAAGAATCGTTTCACGGGTTTCCACATCTTTTTTCTTTATTTTCATTTCTTCATCACGTTCAAAATCATTCGTGCTGATGTGTTCAATTGCGGTTAACTCTGTTATTTTTCTTATGCCTTGCGCATCTAGAATATTATCTCTGTCGAGACTTTCTACCGGCGTTTGCTCCAGATAGTCAATCGCTGCATCTTCTAGCACGTAACCATTAAGGTCTTCGCCTATAACTTTAATAATGTCATCTCTAAACTTATCACGTTCCTGATACAGATCGATGAACTCTAGACGCTTCCCTACAGTTTTTAATGCTTCGGAAAACTTTGCGCTGAACAACTCTTCCATGGTTTCCTGGTCTGAAGCCCGATCACAACCAATGGCCTGTGCAACCCTTAAAACATCTTCAGTGGTTTTATTGACTCGCACAAAAAATGCAACTTTTATATCCGCACGAATATTATCCATGCATATTAATCCATCTTTCCCTCGACGATCTATTTCTATTGTTTTCAGAGAAATATTCATTATTTCTCGACGATGAATCACCGGTATAACCAATCGCCCGGTAAAAGTAACATCTGGCTCCGTTCTTAATGTATTTACAATCATGGCATTACCCTGATCGACTTTTTTATAGAAACTGGCGTATAAAAAAAATGCACCAAAAATAATGATGGCCAACACGGCTACTGCTAAAGCGATAAAATACATACGACTACTCCTAGTTATTATTTATATTTCACAGGCAATTCTTTGCCCTTATTATTTCACTGAATTTTCAAATTCTTCGTTTGTTACAACATGATACACATTATCTAATTTCGAATAGCTTATAGGCCTGACAATGTCTCCTTTTTTAATTTCATTAGGAACCACTGCACGTATTCTCACAATCAGGCTGGTACCTGTAGTTTGTATTTTTCCCTGCCCGAATGATTCGTCGACATTTAACGAAGTCACCTTACACACAGCGCCTAAATAATCTTTGTTTGATTTGGCTGTATTCTCCAGTGACAGTTTTCTTAAAGGGCTGACGACTTTTGCGGTAATGGGTACGGCAATTACAAATGCACCAACAAGTGTTGCACTCGCCAGTACGAACTTTAATATGGCTGTAGGTACCAGGGGTAAAACATAAGCAGAGACTACATACGTTAAAACCCAGGCAATAAAGATGAGTATTGATAACACAATAGTGAATGGCACGCCGGTTAAACCCAGGGTGTGTAACAGTCCAACAAAACCTGGAATTTCTACTTCTCCGTCGAAATCCAGGTCGGCATCGAATGATAATATATCAATATCTAATGCACCCAATATGGCAAATAACCAGAACACAAGTAGTACACCAATCAATATTGTGTAAATACCTGTCGGGTAACCGCTTAGCAATTCCAAGAGTTGATTCAATTCCATTGTTTCCACCTGATTATTTTTTAATTTACGTACCCACTTTAAACGGTCTTTGTTTGCTTTTTACAGCAGAATAACGTGAATAATATAATCTACAAACATATTCATAGGCTTACTCCAAAATTTATTGCCCTGACGGAAGTAGAATTTATTATTCGATACACGACATAATATGTCCAGCGACATATTATGTCAAGCCTTGCTTTAATCTCTCGCTTACTGACACCTGAAACTAGTCCTTATCTTGTTACTTAAACTCACAGTCCTCAATTATAAAAGCGGTCATACCATAGGAAGAGCTAACTTTTATAAAACTAAGATTCACATAAGGCAACACATTATTTACCCGAGCCACTCCCATCAGCAAAGGGATATGATGTTAATCAGAATTCGATTTCGTCATTTTTTTAATGTTCTATCTTAAAGCCCCATCTTAATGACCTAGAACGGCCGTCTCGGTCTAAACAGGAAAGCCACCATTTATACTGTCAGATGTTGCATCGAATCATTCATACTCTTATTGATTATGCTTAAACCTCGCCGATGCAGCACTCAGTATCACAATGGTTAAATACCCGGTTATGGCATAGAACAACGCAGCCGCAAGTTGTGGGGTTTTAACCAGCAGGCCAAGCTGTTGCTCTGCTGCTGTTATCTGGCTGTAATCTGCGGGTAGCACATTTTGTTGTACTAATGGATAGGCTTTTTCCATCGTCGTTCCCGCATGTTTGTACCAGACAGACAGGGTCTGCTTCCACGGCCAGACCTTATTCAATGAGCCAACCAGAAATCCAGTTAATAGCGCTAGCGTTATCGCCTCATACTTGTTAAACATCCATTTAAGGACGCGAGAAAAACTTAGCAGACCCGTAATTCCACCAAGCACAAACACCACGAGTGAGAAAACACTGGCCATTAGTATAACCGAATCCCCCTGCAGTAGAGCATCCAAAAGCCCACTCACTTTACCCAACACTAATTGATAGGCACCTAGCAACAATAAAATAAAACTACCGGATATCCCCGGCAAAATCATTGCAATAAAAGCCAACATGCCTGACAAAAATAAATACCACAGGGTGTCCGGGCCGTGAGCGGGAGAAATCTGTGTAATACCAAATGAAATGACCGTGCCTATAAATAGTGCTAACAGGGTTTTATAATCCCAGTCTTTCACCATTTTACCCACTAGCCATATTGAGGCCATTATCAAGCCAAAGAAGAATGCCCAAATAATGACCGGTTCATTATCAAGCAAATAGTGAATCAGCTTGGCAAGCGACAAGACACTGATTAAAATTCCTGAAATTAAAAATACCAAAAACTTACCGTTAATCGCGTTAAATGCGGCCACTACGCCTTCATTTTTTAATATTTTTAATGTTTTAAAGTTGATTGCTGATATCGAATTTATTAATTCCTGATAAATACCGGTTATCAATGCAATTGTGCCCCCTGACACACCCGGTACAACATCAGCCGCCCCCATAGCTACACCTTTAAGGGAAATATTTAAATAGTGTTTAATATTTTGCATTCCATCCTACTCAAAAGTGATTATATTTTAACCACACGATAAACTAAAGTAACAGGCATGTTAATTGATTGGTATTTATAAGCAATAAAAATTATATTCCCATCCACAGCAATGTTATTCATGAATTAACATGACTACGCCTTTAACGCTTTTATTTTTATTCTTACAGTAAACTAAAGCATTTTTTGAAGCTACTCAAAAAATGTTAATGGGGACTACATAGAACCATCTCAACGCCACTGGTTTTAATGATTAGATATAAAACGCATAATTTTAAAAGAGCTTTTAAATTTAAATACATATTTATTCAGCAAACAAATCTTCAAAGAGTGATTTGATTTTTTCCCTATCAAACATCTTTTCTAATGCACCGTCAAATCCATTTTCTCTATACTGTACCATTTCGGAGCTGCCCGTGTCTCCGCTACAAACAATAACCTTTGCACTCTTATTCAACTTACGTATTTTTTTCAACACATCTTTACCACCTGGACTTCCTGGTATGTTTAAATCAAGAATTAATGCATCAACGGGCTCACCAGCATCTATAGATTTCTTAAACTTTAAGATCGCTTCATCACTATTATCTGCAGTCATAGTTTTATAACCTAAACTTTCCAGACTTAGAACAAATAAGTCCTGCACAGCAACCTCATCATCCATTATTAAAATTGTTTTTTCATTGTTGGCATCATACTTTGATTCATTGTCACGGTTATCGTTTACTTCGTCTGCATTTTTTTCATGTTTATCGTCAGCTTCATTAACGATGTTAATTTTGATATCAAACAGACTACGAATACTTTCTAATAGTGCCTGTGAGGTGTATGGCTTATACAAGAGACTGTCCTGCAAATCGTTATCCACAATATGCCTTTCATGCTCACCAACAAAACCACTGGCTAACTGAACCCTTATATCTGGATATTTCTTTTTAACTATTTCAGCCAACTGATACCCATCCATGTTAGGCATTATCACATCTGAGAACAATACATCTACATGATTATTATTTAATACTTCGAGTGCTTGTTCTCCGTTTTTCGCATTTAAAACCTTATAACCCTGGGCTGTTAAAATATCTGTTGCCAGCTCTACTAGTGCCTGCTCATCATCTACCACTAGCACTGTTTCTTCACCCTGCAATTTAGTTTTTTCAGCATTTAAGGTGCGTTCTGATACCACTTCCGATCTGAAACTTCTAGGAAAATACAACTCAAATCGAGTGCCCTTAGCGGGCATGGAGTACACTTTAACATCACCTCCGCTACGCTTAACAAAACCATAGACCTGACTCAAACCTAGACCTGTTCCTTGCTCACCCTTAGTAGAAAAGAATGGATCAAATATCTTTTCTCTGGTCGATTTATCCATTCCTTTTCCTGTGTCTTCAATCGATATCATTACATAGTCGCCAGCTTTTAAATTTAATAACTGTGCGTCATCATAATTAAGACTTATATTCTTCGTATTAAATATTAATTGACCATTCCCTTCTATTGCATGACTGGCATTAATACTCATATTTATAATAGCATCTTCAAGATCTCCACCATCCAACCAAACTGGCCACAGATATTCTGCAAGATCGAGTTTTAAAGCAATCCTTGCGGTCAGTGTTTTCTCAAGCATTAATTGCTGCTCTTTTAACAGAGTATTGATATTTAATAATTTTTCATCGGCACTTTTATGACGCGTGAAGGCAAGTAACTTTTTGGTTAATTTTGAACCTCGTTCAGCAGCCCGGCTAATATCTTTCGAATATTTAACCAGCTTAGAATTTTTATCCAGTTTGTCATTTAATAGCTCAGCATAACCTTTTATAATGCCTAACAAATTATTATAATCATGCGCTATACCACCCGTCAGCTTACCCAGGGCATCCATTTTTTGACTTCTTCTTAGTTGCTCCTCCTGATTTATTCTTTCTGATATATCAGTCGATATACTACATACCGCATAAATATTTTCTTCTTCATCATATAATGGAAACTTAATTGATGAATAGAAATGCGTACCCTCTTCCTGCTGAACCATCTCTTCAACTTCAAGCACATTTCCTGACTCTAATACTGTCTTATGATGACGCTGCATAATTTTAGCTATATCATCTGGAAAAACATCATGTAAGCTCTTACCTATTACATCCTTTCCATGCATCAAGAAAATTTTATTAAACTGTTTGTTTACAAATACAAATTCTCCCTGCATATCCTCTACGTATATTGCTGCAGGAGAATTGTCCATTATGGCCTGTAAGTCACGTTTATTTTTTGCGGCCGCTTCGCGTAATTTATATTGCTCTGTAACATCATTAAATACCAGTATCATTCCAAGTATTTGGTTTTTAGCGTTACGAATAGGTGCGGCAGAATCTGCTATTTGTAACTCTCTACCGCTTTTTGAAATTAAAGTAGTGTGATCACTTAAATAAACCGTTTCACCTGTGGCAATCACTTCGTTAACCGGATTTTCAATTGGTTGTTGTGTCGTCGTATTAATTATAGGGAACACATTATTTAGCGGCTGCCTGTACGCCTCTTCAAAGCGCCAGCCAGTTAACTGTTCTGCAACCGGATTCATTCGAGTCACATTACCCTTAATATCTGTAACAATGACAGCATCACCAATGCTGTTAAGTGTCACCACCAGATCTTGCTCTCTTTCACTTAAAGCCTGCTCTGCTTCATCTCTAGCCTGTTCACGCTTATGTATTTGCTCCAACATGTCATTGAAGGCACGTTTTAAAGTTCCTATTTCATCGTTTTTAGCTTCAGTTTTATATCTGGTCTTTTTCACATCCAAAGGAAGTCGCGTTGTATAGTCACCGTCTTTTGAGATCTTACGAGCCACTTCTGCCAGATCCAGGATTGGTTTTGATATTATTGCCTGTTGTTTTTGAGCTAGTAAATACGCTACAAGCCCAACAAATGAGATCATACCAAGCACCAGTACTATAAAATTAACCAGTCTTTCATTTAGTTTTTCTAAGGATGCACGAATATAGACGGTTCCAATTATTTCATTTTCTAACTTTATTGGTTGATACAATTCAAAGCTATCTTTCCAAAAACGATACTTATCATTCTTTGGCTCTTCAGGACATGGCTCGGTAACTCCATTGCCGTAACGCGCAAATAACATTTTTTCATGATCATATATACAACCAAGCTTAACTGATGACTCATGATCGAGCGCAGAAAGTACTTCAGTGGCCACTTTTTGATCATTAAAGCTTAATGCAGCTGTACTTCTGTCCGCAATAATACGACTCACCGTTAACAGTTTATCTGTCATTGATTGTTTAGCTAAGTATCTGTCACTAACAATCAAAACCGACCCTACAAGCAGCAAACTAAATATTACGATCGACATGATTATGATAATTAATTTATGTTTTATTTTTATATTTCTCATAACATTTTTCATGGAGTTTCCTCCACTTCACGACCCTTAACCAATGTCGACACTTCTAACAATTTTGAGCTTAACATCATTCCTGATTTTTTTGATGCCGCTACATTTATTTCTATACCGATTCTTCTTCGTTTTTTCACAAAACCAATTATACCGCCACGCCTGGCGAAATGATCTATGTCGCTTACACTCAAAACGGCATATCTTCCTAACATTAAGAGAATTTTATTTAGATTCTTTTCTAAGGACTTGCTAACAAAGACGACATGACAATCTGCAACATTTTCAGATGCGGCTAAATACTTTACATTTAAATTACGATTCTGGGATGAACGACTGGAAAAACCATCGAGGGTTTTGTCAAATGGGCTATCACCTAAAACACAAATAACGATCGGACTATCATCTTTATTAAATGACGTTTCAGGCCAGTTAGCAAACTTGGTAAATTGATAAATGTAGGCTGCTTTTAACTTATAGTCAGCACTACTTGCCCCTGCATTAATCGTACATGCTATTAAGCATGCAAAGACAATTGATTGCATCAATAACATAGAATGTTTATATCGGCTAAATATTAACGATATAAAAATATGTCCGACATTTCGCGACAAGCAACAGATTCCTTTAACTAATTTTGTAATGCATTTTTTCACTTTATATTTATAGTGTAAATTTCCCTTATTTTAAGTTGCGTCTCAATGATAGAGAGGCATTTGTCACTTCTATGTCTATGGGAAATGTTAAATATCAAATATTATTTTTTACGACTAGCCCTACACATATCAAAGATACTCTCGCCAGACAGGATTATTTTAAGCACTTTTTCTCATGCCAGCCCTAACCCGATTTAATCAAGGTAGCCCTGCTCACCTCATATATACATAGCTAGAGTGTAGTAGAATGACAACATAATGGGTGGAGTCAACCGGATATATCGCTACTATATTGCTGGTTTCAAGCATTATTAATCGATTTGTGCCGAATGTTATACTGTTTATTATCAATTGGCATCTGGAACAGAGGCTCAGAAGGGCTTACGAATTATTTCAGACTTGTTGATTGATGTGCTTTCTGGCGGTTAACATCCCCACCAGAAAACACAACATTTATAACAGCACCTGCAGAAACTTAAGGACAGGTGCTTAAGCTATTAATCCAGTCTGCAACCACCTGGGTGCCCGGATCAACCAGCACACTTCCAAGGGGCGGCATTTTATCCACCGGATCACAGCCATTTACATCATCTCGACAGGTCATACGACGATACATTGTTGAATCTGTTGCATTACCTGGCATCATGATAGAACTGGCTCCACCAATTGAATAAGTCGGATTTACATTACAGACATTCATATCAACATCGGCTGTCGTAATATTGAAATCCATATCAGAGATGGCGACAGGACCACCGGCTCGGTGGCACTGGGAGCAATTCGTATATAGATAAGCCCTTGCCCTGTCGTGTAACGACGCGCCGCTATCCGCTGGATCTGTCAGTGTTGGCAGGTTGGCTGGCACATCCCCCAGAGGACTTGTGAAGTATCCAATGGCTTCCAGCGTTGCCATCTGGTTGGCTGTGATACCGGTGCTGGCATAGGTATGATCCCGATTGAGTTGCCTTGTTTCTGGCCCCAGCACAATATTGGTGACCGTGGTGTGACATTTAAAACAGTCTGAACTACTGGGATAAATATAGGTTTGAGTACCTTTAACGGTAGTTTTTCCATTTAGTAACAGGCTAGCATCGGTTTCAGCGTCATTCCATTCATAGCTGTAGCCTCCCCAATTACCATCCGCATGACGTACTAATAAGCGGGTTTCAATACGCTTTCCATTAAGATTAAAGTTTTTCACCAGCACGGAATTAATAGGAAAGGTCCAGTCATGATCCGCTTCTATATTTATAGTGGCGCCATCTGGCAACGCCATCCAGCGGTCTTTTGCCACCCCATCCGACCAGAAGGGCGCATTGATTTCATAGGGTACCAGCCCCCCGGCCATCTGTAGCGGATTGGTACCATCAATACAGCCGGTTTCAGATAACAGCTCGGGGAAGTTACCGGTTACATCAGTTCCCGCATCGAGCCTGTAGACCAGACCACTTAGGTAGCTTGTGATATAAAGCTCGCCTTCTGCATCCTCAGCGAATGTACTAATATATGTGCTACTCAATAAACCGCCTGATAGCAGCGTAGTATTTGCCTGACTTGGTTCACCTGGGTCGGATAGCCCCCAGATCGCACCTGGGAAATAGTCGCTATAAATGTAACTACCATAAAGATCGGGCATAGCTGAGCCGCGGTAAATAAATCCACCGGTTACTGATTGGCCTACGTCCCGATCGTACTCATAAACAGGCGCGTCATAATCACCTTGCTGGGTACAAGTCGTTGTATTGTTACTGCCCGCAAGACTTCCCTCAAAGCAAGGCCAACCGTAATTTCCTCCATTTGTAATGAAGTCAATTTCCTCTCGGGCACTCTGCCCAACATCACCCAAAATTAAGTTGCCATTCAGTCGGTCAAAGCTCCAGCGCCAGGGGTTACGTAATCCTGTCGCATAAATTTCATCCAGCCCGTTACCACCAACATAGGGGTTGTCTGCGGGACTGCTATATTCATTTCCACTCGCCGGGTTATCCACGTCGATACGGAGCATTTTACCCAGCAGGCTGGATATATTCTGCGCATTGTCATCCGGATCATCTGCATCGCCGCCATCCCCCATGCCGATATATAAAAAACCATCTGCACCGAAACTTATATTGCCGCCGTTATGATTACCATATGGCTGATCGATACGTAGAATTTCAACTTCTGACGCCAGATCAAAGTTACTGTCATTATTCGCTGTAAAGCGGGATATGACGGATTCATGGTTTGAACCACCGGGCGCCGAATAGTAGATGAAAACAAATTTATTGTTTGCAAAATCAGGATGAAAAGCCATTCCTAGCAACCCTGATTCGCCAAAATTAGTATGAAGTTTTGATTTTAAATTAAGCGCGGTAACAGTCGCACTATCTCCACTTAAAAAGGTTTTAACCAAACCACTATGCTGCTCCAGCACATACCAACGATCGGTATTTACAGGTGATTGCAGCAACACAACTGGATTACTAAATGCTGAGCCTAAATTTGTGAATACTTGAGTGAGCTTAATGGGTGCCGCTAATACCGGCGCATCCGCAATCTCACAGGTCGGATTAGCTGGACGAGATGGCAGACCGGAGGTTTGCTCGTTGAGGTCGTTAACCGTAACAGTCATCATATGATTAACCGCATTGCCCCCATCACCTACATTCACCTGTACCTCATAAACATTATTGGTATCACTGTCTGTCGGCACTTCAAAGTCTGGAGCAACAATAAAACTAAGGGCGCCGCTGCTGGCATTAATCGCAAAGCGTGCCTGGTCGGCGCCGCCATTAACCGTATAATTCAGTGTGTTGCCATCCGCATCGGTTGCGACAACCGTAATAACTGAGGTGGCATTTTCATTCACCGATACACTCGCTGGCGATGTAAACTGCGGCGCGTTATCATTTAGATTATTGACATTTACAGTAATTAGCTGGATTGTCGTGCTTTGACCATCGTTCACAAAAACCTGCACAAGATAACTATTATTACTATCGCTATCCGTCGGCACCTCATAGTCCGGAGCCGCATTAAAGCTTAAAACTCCACTGTTAGCATCAATGCCGAAACGCGCCTGATCTGCACCGCCATTTATGCCATAAGTGAGCGTATCATCGTCCACATCATTCGCGGTTACGGTAATAACGTTTGTGACATTTTCCTGAACCGTAACATTGGCCGAAGAGGTAATTGTGGGTGCAGTGTTCGGGTTATCACTGACATCATTTACGGTCACTGAAATTAACTGATCCTGTGTGCTTTGCCCATCGTTTACGCGCACCTGCACGAGATAGATATTATTGGCATCACTGTCTGTGGGCACCTCAAAATCCGGGGAACTGATAAAACTTAACACACCGCTGCTGGCATTAATTGTAAAGTGTGCCTGATCGGTGCCGCCATTAACCGTATAATTCAGTGTGCTGCCATCCGCATCGGTTGCACTAACCGTAATAACCGCGGTGGTATTTTCATTTACCGAAACACTTGCTGGTGATGTAAACACTGGGGCATTATCGTTTAGATTGTCTACATTCACAGTAACCAGCTGATTCACTGTGCTCTGCCCATCACTCACAAAAACCTGTACAAGGTAACTATTATTGCTGTCATTATCCGTTGGTGCTTCATAGTTCGCAGGCGCATTAAAGCTCAACTCACCACTGTTTGTATCAATACCAAAATGCGACTGATCCACACCTCCATTTATGCCATAAGTGAGCGAATCATCATCTTCATCCGTCGCGGTTACAGTCAGTGCTGCTGTGGAATTTTCAGAAATACTGGCGGATGCTGCTGAGGTGATTTGTGGCGGTGTATTTTCATCCTTGGGCTCCCCCCCACCGGATGAACCACTACAGGCAATCATGCTGAAACAGAGAGAGGCAATATAAATAATCTGCGCTGGCTTTTGCAAAGTGAAAATCGATCTGCTCGAAGGTATATTAATCATTTTTGAAACTCACACGAATCTATAAATTTAAGGCATAAATCATATCAATATGACGATAATTCTCACTCAATATATTCTAATCCGATCAAATCTTTTGTTAATTAGATTCAAATTTAGGAAAATACCCGCCAATGGTTAAAATTAAAACATTAATCAGAGGCTAATGATACAATCAATTTGTGATTTTTTAACCTCTACACTTGTTAAAATAATTCTGTCATCGCATAATTCATTGCAATTCGTTTCTACCGATTCAGCCATTAGAAACTAGCCGGTTCCCCCAATCAGACAGGATAAATGGATATGATAATGAAACTATTATTTAAACTTAGTGTTTTTTCTTTTCTGTTATTTTTCTCTTACAACAGCGCTTATGCAGCAGATCAATCGCCGCAGACTCAACCCTTAATTTTTTCCGCCATCCCTGATCAAGACCAGTCTCAATTAAAACAACGCTTTAATAAAATCGCCATTTACCTTTCCGAAACTCTCAACATCCCTGTTAAGTATGTACCCGTTAAATCGTATGCGGCTGCAATAACCGCTTTTCGCAATAACCAGATACAGCTTGGCTGGTTTGGTGGTTTGTCCGGGGTCAGAGCCCGCGCATTAGTACCAGGGTCTTTAGCTATTGCGCAGGGAACCGAAGACACCGAGTTTAAAACTTATTTTATCGCGCATCACAGCACTGGGCTTAAACCGTCAGAAAAGTTTCCCGCCGACATTGCCGGTAAGAATTTCACATTTGGCTCAAAAGGTTCAACCTCTGGACGGTTAATGCCTGAATTTTTTATACGAAAACATTTAGAAAATTCACCGAATCATATTTTTTCGCGCGTCGGTTTTAGCGGAAATCATTCACGCACCATTGCATTGGTACAGAGCGGCGCATATCAAATTGGTGCGGTTAATTTTAAGGTCTGGCAACGTGACTTAGAAGCCGGAAAAATCGACGCCAGCAAAGTCAGCGTCATATGGGAAACCCCCACTTACCCCGACTATCAGTGGACAGTTCGCGGCGATGTCGATGACATCTGGGGCAAAGGCTTTAAGCAGAAAATTCAACAAGCATTGTTAGACATGAAAGATCCAGCGTTATTGAGTGCATTTCCTCGCAGCGCATTTATCAGTGCTGATAATGATGATTACCTGCCCATTTTAAAAACTGCCAAAAAAATAGGGCTGATTGATTAACTTTTTTACAAAATGATTAACCTGAAGTCCGCCAATGTAAACTATGGAGACAAAATTATACTTCAGAATATTAACCTGCATATTAATGCAGGCGAAACGCTCGCCCTTGTTGGGCATAGCGGAGCAGGTAAATCTTCCCTGTTAAAACTTCTTTATGAAAATCAAAAACTCGACAGCGCTTTAATACCTCAGGAATACGCACTGGTACAAAACCTGTCAGTTTTTCATAATGTTTTTATGGGACAGCTTGGAAAAAACTCTGTTTGGTACAATCTAATTAATCTCATTAAACCCCTCAGTGAACCCGTTTCAAAGGTTAAAGACAAACTACAACAACTACAACTTGAAGAAAAACTATTCGAGCCAGTCGCAAAACTTTCTGGTGGCCAGCAACAACGCACAGCCATTGCCAGAGCATTGTTTCATGATGGAAAATTATTACTCGCTGACGAACCGATTTCTTCTCTTGATGAAACACAGTCACAGCAGGTGATGTTGCTTTTATGTCAGCAGTTTGAAACGATAGTTTTTTCACTTCATGATGTAGATCTCGCACTTAAATTTTGTGACCGCATCATCGGCCTGGATCACGGAGAAATTGTTATTGATGCACCTGCTAAAGATTTAACACGTGCTGAACTCTTAAAACTTTATGACTAAAACCGCAATCACCTTTAAGCACTCACGCCGCTGGAACTTAAGCTGGCTGTTTGTTGGTATTGCAATTTTCTGTCTGCTCTTTGCCGATCTTCGCATTAACACATATGACCCTATGGCAGAATTTTCACGCATGCTATCGGGTTTATTTAATCTATCCCTGGTTACGGTGAGCGACCCTATAGATGCATTTTTACAAACCGTCGCTTTTGCAATTCTGGGCGTAGCCCTGGGCTGTATTAGTGGTTTTTTTCTAGCCTTACTGTTTCGATTTAAACTACTAAGAATACTCTGCGCACTACTTCGCTCAGTACATGAATTGTTCTGGGCACTTATTTTTTTACAGATTTTTGGACTGCACCCCATTACGGGTTTGCTCGCATTAGCTATACCCTATGCCGCAACCTTTGCAAAAGTATTTGCTGAAATTATTGAAGAGGGAGACCACAGGGCCTATAACGCCATCCGTAATCATACAGATTTTGTTTCTGCTTTTTTTTATGCACAACTTCCCGACCTGTGGAACCATTTCATAACCTACACCAGTTACCGCCTGGAATGTGGTTTACGCTCAAGCGCAGTGCTTGGTTTTGTTGGCCTGCCTACACTGGGGTATTATCTAAACTCCGCATTTTTAGAAGGTCAGTATTCTGAGGTCTGGGCGTTACTTATTTTATTTTATATTTTAATTGCCAGCATTCGTTACTGGGTTCGCCCTAAGTTACTCCCTGTATATTTAGTGGCCGCACCTTTGATAATTTATAACGATAATATCATTACATTTGAAAATGTTGGTCGATTTTTTACACATGATATTATCCCATCACCACTACGCCATAATGAATCAATGGCTTCACTCTGGCACTGGTTTTCAGAGTTATTTTTCAATGAAGCACTGCCGGGCATTTTCAACACGTTAGTGCTTTCTCAACTCGCACTAGTGCTTACCGGTGTAGTTGCACTGCTTTGGTTTCCATTAATTTCGAAATTGTTTTTCAGGGGGTTTGGACGCGCTTCTGGCAATAGTTTTTTAGTTATTATGCGCTCCACCCCGGAATACATTCTGGCCTTTATTTTATTACTTTTGTGGGGGCCATCAATGCTACCTGCAGTCATTGCGCTTACCCTGCATAATGCGGCCATCATCGCGCATTTAATGGGGCGCTATAGTAATAACCTTAAACTGCGACTGGATGCAAGCCATGGATTGAGACTTTATTTATTTGAAATTGTACCGCGCATTTACGGTCAGTTTCTGGCGTTTTTATTTTATCGCTGGGAAATTATAATCCGCGAAACCGCTATTCTGGGGATTCTGGGAATTGCGACGCTGGGATTTTATATTGACAGTGCGATCGCAGATATTCGTTTTGATAAGGCGATGGTATTAATTGCGATTACCGCTTTACTGAATGTAGCTGTAGATATACTGGCACGCTATATTCGCAATCAGTTACGCTTAAAAACCACGGTTGAATGTGCCTGATTAAACGGCACACCACTTCGCACTTTTAAATCTTTTAACTACTATATGGCTCAAGTAAAATACTTTTGCCCAGCATTTCAGGTGGCTGTTGCAATCCCATTAATTCTAAAATAGTGGGAGCAACACTGCTTAAACCCATGCCGGTATTCAGGCGCCAGTTTTCAGAATCGATTATCATACAGGGCACAGGATACACCGTGTGCTGGGTGTGCGGCTCACCGGTCACCGGGTCAACCATTTCATCACAGTTTCCGTGATCTGCGGTTAAAAATACAGAGTACTCTTCTTCAACAGCAACATCTAGTAAGCGCCCTACCTGGGTATCCATGGCTTCAACTGCCGCAATCACCGCTTCACGTTTTGCGGTGTGCCCAACCATATCGCCGTTAGCAAAGTTAACCACTAAAAACCCATGCTCGTGCGACTTGATGGCCTCTATCATTGCATCTGCAACTTCTTTAGCACTCATTTCCGGACACATATCATAGGTGGCTACCTTGGGTGACGGAATCATTACACGCTCTTCACCCGCCCAGGTTTCTTCTCGTCCACCGTTAAAGAAAAAGGTCACGTGCGCATATTTTTCTGTTTCCGAACAGTGAAACTGCTTAAAGCCCGCACGACTGACCACAGATGCCAAGGTTGTTGTGGGACGCTGTGGCGCAAAGGCAATGGGTAATAAAAAATGTGGGTCGTATTCTGTCAAGCAGGTGACCGTTACGGGCTCATAAGCACCGCGTTCAAAACCTTCAAACTCACTCTGACTGAGAGCAGCACTGAGCTGACGTGGACGATCATTTCTGAAATTAAAGAAAATCACATTATCATCTTCACAGATTTTTTCTGCTTCGGGTAAAATGCAGGGCATAATAAATTCATCGGTGATGTCATTATTATAGGCTGATTCAATCGCATATCGCGCTGCTTCGTGCTGCTCACCCTCAAGATTTGCCATGGCATTAAAGGCGATTTCAGTTCTGTCCCAACGGTTATCACGGTCCATCGCATAGTAACGACCACATACCGTAGCAATCGCACCCCCCGCATCTTCAAGGGCATCCTCTAAGCCCTGCAAGTATCCCATTGCTGCCATCGGCGCAGTGTCACGACCATCGGTAATCATGTGCACCAGAGGCTTCACCTTATAGTCGCCGCACATTTTAATCAGCGCGCACAGGTGCTTGGTGTGACTGTGCACACCACCATCAGATACAAGACCCACCAGGTGCATGGGTCGATCATGCTTCACCGCATCTTCCATCGCCGCCACTAGCGCGGCATTCTCAAAAAACTCACCACTTTCTATCGAGTCATCTATGCGCACCAGGTCCTGCTTCATTATTGAGCCACAACCCAGGGTTAGATGCCCGACTTCTGAGTTGCCCATTTGACCCGAAGGCAAACCTACGGATAAACCGGATGCATCCAGAGTGATATGGGTGTTTTTTGAAAAATACTCGTCCAGTCTCGGTGTATTGGCTTCAACAACCGCATTATTAATACGGCTTGGATTAACACCAAAACCATCTAAGATAACCAGTACCGTGGGACGTCGGGGGACACTACGCTTGCGCTTTTCAGACATTGCTTTGTCTATTCTCTCTAACAGGTGGGATTTATAGCTTATTTTCGGCGCATATTATACCTGATTATATGAGACTTGTGGGGATGATTATTTGTGATGACTCGGGAGATTCTAAGGATTGAATCAAATAGACACTTAATCTGGTGGCTGGGCCAAAATGGCCATTGCCACATTACAGTTTTGGCCCGCGCTCTTCTTCCGCATCAACTCTGTCCAGCTCTGCTTCCATATCTTCTTCAGTTAGCGCCTGATATTCACCTTCGTCATCCTCGTCTTTCTTTTTAAGAATACGGGAAAACAATAAGCCAAGCTCAAACAATAGCCACATGGGAATTGCCAGCATTACCTGAGACGCGGGATCCGGCGGCGTCAGTAACATGCCAAAAATAAACGCACCGACAATAATAAAAGGTCGTTTTTCGGATAAACTTTGCGGTGTGGTCACCCCACCCAGCACTAATAAAATAGTCGCAATAGGAACTTCAAAGGCAATGCCGAATGCAAAAAACATTTTCAGGGTAAAATCGAGATAATACGTGATATCCGGCGCATGGGTAACACCATCAATCGCCATGGACATCATAAAAGTAAACACATTGGGCAGCACAATAAAGTACGCAAACACAATGCCGACATAAAATAAAATGGCACTGGAAATAATTAATGGGACTGCCAGCTTTTTTTCATGCTTATACAAACCCGGCGCAATAAATGCCCAGGCCTGAAAAATAATATACGGAAATGCCGCGAAGATGGACATAATAAATGCGAGCTTTATCGGCGTTAAAAATGGCGTGACAACACCTGTAGCGATCATCGAACCACCATCCTCCAGATTATTTACCAGAGGCAAGGCTAAAATATGATAAATGTCATTGGCAAATGGGAAGGCACCTAAAAAAATAACAATCACAACGATGACACAGCGTAATAACCGGTCTCGTAATTCGACTAAATGCCCAATAAATCCGGTTCCCTGATTTTCATTGTTGCCCAGCTGGTTTTCTTGTGACTGATTTTCTTCTGGTTGGTTTTCTTCTGGTTGACGCTCTCCCGGGTTTTCACGGGAGCCATTATCGGTAGACGATTCACTCATTGTGTTTTATCACTCGTGGACTTTTCAGTGCCGTGGCTCTGCGCTTTTTCACTTATCGTGCTATCGTCATCAACCTGTCGTTGCTCATCATTGTCATCACCCCAGCTACCGTCATCATCTTCTATAATGTCATATTGAGGGGCGCTGGCTTTAGAATCCAGTGCTGACTGAGCTGCCGCTTCTTCATGGGAAGACCCGGGGTCATCATCATCGAAATCAGGGTCAAAGCTATTGTTTATATCATTATTTATGGCATCACCGGATTCGGTAATTTTGTTTTGCAATTCTTTTATCTGCACTTCCTGATTATGCAATAAACGCTTTACTTCAGAGCTATCAAACTCGGCTTCAACCTGAGTTTTCATACCCTCCACATAACGCCGCGCCTTACCAAACCAGTAACCAATTTTTTGTGCGGTTTGTGGCAAACGCTCGGGACCGAGCACCAGCAAACCCAGTATCATAATAACAGCCAGCTCTAAAAAACCTACATCGAACATTTAATATAATCTTTCAGTTAGGCTTTATCTTTATCTTTAGTACTAACTTCAGCATCAATAACATTGCCTTCTTTACCTTCCAGCTTGCTATCAAGACCTTTGTCCGCATCTTTCTCGCCATCTTTCATGGCTTTTTTGAAACTGTTAATTGCGGAGCCCATATCACCGCCGATATTACGCAATTTTTTTGTACCAAATAATAAAATTACAATGCCTAAAACTATGGCCAACTGCCAGATACTAAAACCCATCTCTAATTCCTCTCTTACAAAATTTGTTTAATTAACTTTTATTGGTTTATTTTTCCGAACGCGAAGCTTTTTCTTCAAGTCCAGATAAACCAAAACGTCTATCTAATTCATTTAATACATCATCCGGGCCTAAGCCCTGCTGCGCAAGCAACACCATTGTGTGAAACCATAAATCGGCGGTTTCATAAATGATTTGCTCGGCATTTCCATCTTTTGCTGCCATTACGGTTTCAGTGGCTTCTTCACCAATTTTTTTTAAAATTGAATCAAGACCTTTACTGTAGAGTTTTGCCACATAGGATGAATCCGCATCCGCCTGTTTGCGCTCTTCCAGTACCGTCGCCAGTTTTGTTAGTACTTCACTCATAGGTCTAATATATATCTTTCGGGTCTTTAATAACTTGATCAATGGTAACCCATTCACCATTTTGAAATTCCCGGTAAAAGCAACTTTCACGCCCTGTATGACAGGCAATACCACCGGTTTGTTCGATTTTCAGGGTAATCACATCACCATCGCAATCCAGTCGCAGGGACTTTATTTTCTGTGTGTGCCCCGATTCTTCACCTTTATGCCAGAGCTTTTGTCGTGAGCGCGAGAAGTAAACCGCCTCTCCCTTCTCTACTGATAGTCCCAGTGACTCCCGGTTCATCCAGGCAAACATTAGCACACGGCCACTTTCAGCATCCTGCGCTATCACGGGCACCAGCCCGTCTTCAGTCCACTTAATCTGGTCTAGCCAATCTTCATTCATCAGAACATTTTAACATAGCTGGAGGAAAATTATGGCTTTAGTCTCTTTACTGATAGGCGGGCACAGGGAGGAGTAGATAAACTTAACTATATCAACCCCCTGTGTGCATCATCTATTTATCGATTCACAGGATTTGCACCTGTCATTAAAGACGAACCTCGATGCCCCTGGATGCCATATGCGCCTTGGCCTCGTGTACCGAATATTCTGCGAAGTGAAAAATACTTGCTGCCAGCACCGCATCTGCTTTGCCTTTGGTTACGCCGTCCGCAAGGTGGTCTAAGTCACCGACACCGCCAGAGGCAATCACCGGAACGCTGACTGCATCGCTGATGGCCGCTGTCAGCTCCAGATCAAATCCTGTTTTTGTGCCGTCCCGATCCATACTGGTGAGCAATATTTCACCGGCACCATAATCTGCCATTTTAATCGCCCACTCAATGGCATCAATTCCCGTGGGCTCACGCCCGCCGTGGGTAAAAATTTCCCAGCGATTTTCTTCGCCTTCGCCACTGACTTTTTTAGCGTCAATGGCCACTACGATACATTGTGATCCTACCCGCTCGCTGGCCTCTTTGACAAACTCTGGATTGAACACCGCCGCGGTATTAATCGCCACTTTATCGGCACCGGCAATTAACATACGCCGCACATCCTTTACTTCGCGAATACCTCCACCAACGGTCAGGGGAATAAAAACTTCTTCGGCCACTTTTTCAACCACGTGCACAATAGTTTCACGATCATCGGAGCTGGCGGTAATATCTAAAAAGGTAATTTCATCTGCACCTTCTCGATCATAACGTCGAGCCACTTCAACCGGATCTCCCGCATCTCGAATATCTACAAACTGCACGCCTTTCACAACGCGACCATTTTTAACATCCAGACAGGGAATAATTCTTTTTGCTAATGACATGAATTTCTCTATATATTTGCCTGCAGACTCATCTGCAAACTAAAGACCAGGGGCATAAAACAACTAACTGTCATCTTGGTGTTCATCGCACCATTTTTGCGCCGCGCCAAAATCCAGCGTACCTTCATAAATAGCTCGGCCGGTAATCGCACCCATAATCCCTTCATCTTCAACTTTTGATAATGCAATCACATCATCCATATTGGTAATACCACCGGAGGCAACCACCGGAATATTAACGGCCTGGGCAAGTTTAACTGTGGCTTCAACATTCACACCCTGCATCATTCCATCACGTGAAATATCGGTGTAAATAATAGATTCAACGCCATCTTCTTCAAAGCGTTGCGCCATATCGATCACATCGTGGCGTGAAACTTTTGACCACCCTTCAGTAGCGACCTTGCCATCTTTCGCATCCAGTCCAACAATAATATGCCCGGGGAACCCCGCACAAATTTCGCTGATAAAATGTGGGTCGGTGACCGCCTTGGTGCCAATAATCACATAATGCACACCCGCATCCAGATAGGTTTCAATAGTTTTTTCATCGCGAATTCCGCCCCCAATCTGCACCGGCACATCCGGGTAGGCTTCCACAATCTCATGCACTACCTCTGCATTTACAGGCTTTCCTTCAAATGCACCATTTAAGTCAACCAGATGCAGACGACGACAGCCCGCCTCCACCCACTTGCCGGCCATAGCCACCGGATCTTCAGAAAAAACCGTATTGTCTTCCATAATTCCCTGGCGCAAGCGTACACAATGTCCGTCTTTTAAGTCTATGGCGGGTATTAATAGCATGTTTATTTTTACCTTAAATAATTAACGATTGAATACAACACTACTGGGCACAGCTCTTTTAAAAAACCACTCTGCTACGCCAGCCTTTACATCTCTTTTTATTTTCCATTCCACTGGGTGAAATTCTTTAACAATTGTAATCCATCCTGCGCACTTTTTTCAGGATGAAACTGCACTGCAAACACATTGTCTTTTGCAATGGCAGTGACAAACTTGATTCCGTAATCCGTATTTGCGGCCACCAGATTATCATCCTGTGGATCCATATAGTAGCTATGTACAAAATAAAAGCGCGCCTGGTTTTTTATATTTTTCCACAGTGGATGGTCAATCGTTTGATTCACTTCATTCCAGCCCATGTGGGGAATTTTTAATTTTTCGCCTGCGGCATTTTTTAAATCTTTACCGAAAAAACGCACATTACCTTTGTACAAACCCAGGCACTCTATGCCATTATTTTCTTCGCTGTGATTCAATAAAATCTGCATGCCCATGCAAATACCCAGAAAGGGTTTTTCTTTAGCCGCATTTAAAACCACCTCGGTTAAATTGCGATCCTGCAGCTCTCGCATACAATCACGCGCGGCACCCTGCCCTGGAAAAACCACCCGTTCTGCATTGGCAATTTCACTGGCATCGGATGAGATAAGCACACTTTGACCGGGCGCCACGTGCTCGATCGCTTTAGCGACCGAGCGCAAGTTTCCCATGCCGTAATCAATCACTACAATTTGCGACACTACAGACTACCTTTAGTGGACGGCATCACCCCTTGCATCCTTGGATCCTCTTCCAGTGCCATACGCAAAGCGCGGCCAAAAGCTTTAAAAATAGTTTCCGCTACATGGTGTGCATTACGACCCCGAATTGAGTCTATATGCAGTGTTACTTTTGCGTGATTACAAAAGCCCTGAAAGAATTCAAAAAACAGATCCACATCAAATCCGCCGATGCTGGCACGGGGAAAATCCACCGTCATTTCTAAACCGGGACGTCCGGAGAAATCAATCACCACCCGAGACAGCGCCTCATCTAATGGCACATAAGCATGACCATATCGACGAATACCTTTTTTATCACCCACCGCCTTATCAAAAGCCTGGCCCAGGGTTATACCAATATCTTCGACTGTGTGATGCGCATCGATATGCAAATCACCCTTAGCCTGTATATTTAAATCAATCAGGCCGTGGCGTGCCACTTGATCGAGCATATGATCAAGGAAGGGAACGCCGGTATTAAATTCAGATTGCCCACTGCCATCTAAATTGATGGTCGCTGTAATTTGGGTTTCCAGGGTGTCGCGAGCGATTTTCGCAGTGCGATCAGTCATTTACTTAAATCTCCGGTAGAGTCAATTCTTGAGGCGTATAGGATACACTGTAATAAAGGCGGGGAAAATAACTTATTAAAGCCCTAAACGAATAAGGCCGAACCCTCTCGGGTCCGGCCTTATTTAATTAATTTAGGTAAAACTATTTAGCCGTGTTATTCATATTGTATCTCAGGCGCGAAAAGTAGCAATTCAGGAATGTCGATGCGGAAAATGCAAGCCAAAGAAACAGAAAAGTAAACACATATGCCTGGATACGGAATACACCTTCATCAATATCTAGCATCAAGGCAACGGCAATGTCAGCGGGATCTATAAAGGTAAACACCAGAAATACCAGCGCACCAACCACTAATGCATTGGTCCACAGAAAAGAAATCACGCATTTACAACTTGGTGCATCACTCATAGTAAAACCCCCCTTAAAGAACTCCCGGGAACGCCGGGTTAGATCATTTATTAAGAACATCCAGACTTTAATTCATCCCCATATGAGATACGTTAAAGTTGGGATGATATTTAACCGATAAGCCACTAAAGTTTGATTAAACTTCAAACACCATTGAACTGTCAAGCATGTATTTTTAAATAATTCAATTTATATATGTAATTCACATGATTTGTATCAAATAAATACATTTAATGAAGAGCGTCACTTAATATAATTACCTTATCGTTCGACATGAAAGGGTTTGCGCATATTACATGCCATGTTGAAAAAACCAAAAACAAACATTAACTTACAAAAATTTATGCTTTTTTATTTAGATAACATGAAAATTTTCTATCTATTTTTCAGATCTAATATCGTGACAATATCGCCCCATTCATCAAAAAAATACCCAATATGTCGATTAAAATATTTTATACCTGAAGCCAGAAAGTAACCGGGCCATTATTCAATAAACTGACTTGCATATCGGCACCAAATTGACCCAGCTGTATTTTTCCCAGCGTCGAGTTACATTTTTTCGCCGCATAATTAAACAGACACTCACCTTTTTCCGGGGAGGCCGCCTGCGAAAACCCGGGACGCATGCCACTTTTTGTGTCTGCCGCCAGGGTGAACTGGGGCACCAGTAGGACCTCACCCTTAATATCCTGCACACTTAGATTCATTTTTCCCTGCGAGTCCTCAAAAACCCTGTAACCCAGTAATCGATGAATCAATTTATCGGCTTTCGCTTCGTCGTCTGTCTTTTCGACACCCAGCAACACCAGCAACCCCTCATCAATTTGTGCAATCTGCTCACCGGATACCGCCACACTGGCCCGGCCCACCCGTTGAATCAGTGCAATCATCTAAGTCTATCGCTCATTTCTTCGGTAATTTGTAACAGGGCCGATGTAATGCCCGACTCAACAACCGCATGGCCCGCATCCCCGATGATGGATAATCTGGCTTCAGGCCAGGCGGTTGCAAGCTCCCACGCTTGCTCAACCGGACAAATCACGTCATACCTACCCTGCACAATATAGCCGGGAATATGTCGAATTTTGTCAATATTTTTAATTAACTGGTTGTGCTCCAACCAGCAGTTATTCATAAAGTAATGGCATTCGATGCGCGCCACACTCAATGCCGTATGTGAATTGGAGAAACTGCTCACCACATCCTGATCGGTTTGCAGGGTGGCCGTCACTCCCTCCCAGATTGACCATGCCTTTGCCGCTCGTAACTGCTGTATTTCATTATCACCGGTGAGCTGTCGATGATAGGCCGTCACCATATCGCTTCGTTCTTCCTCGGCAATGGGCTCAATAAATTGTTGCCAGTGATCAGGAAAGAGGCGACTTGTTCCTTCCTGATAAAACCATTGAACATCCTTATCCCGGGCCAGAAATATCCCGCGTAAAATCAGGCCGCTCACGCTGTCCGGGTGGGTTTGAGCATATAAAAGCCCCAGTGTAGAACCCCAGGAACCGCCGAATACGACCCATTTATCTATATTTAGATGCGCTCGAATCCGTTCAATATCAGCCACCAGATGCCAGCTGGTATTTTCTTCAAGGCTTGCATGGGGTGTTGATTTTCCGCAACCGCGTTGATCAAATAAAATAATTCGATAAATATCCGGATCGAAATATCGCCGGTGATAAGGCGCACAACCCGCCCCAGGACCGCCGTGTAAAAACACCACCGGTAAACCCGCCGGATTCCCACACTCCTCTATATACAGTGTGTGCAGGTCATCCACCTGCAAATGATGACTGACATACGGCTTGATAGTATTAAACAATTTCTTCATATGGTTTCACCGTGTAGGATTTTTCCTACATTACTTGTGTAAAAAAACTGACGTTAAGCACCTGAATCAACTGATAGCAACGCTCAGCGCTATTGTCCATAATACACACATGGACACAAGGACATGGCAATAACAAGGACACACGGAGCAGTTAGGAAGTAGCGGACAAGGACATACATGGATAAGGAATCCACGGAAGATAAGTAAGTTATACAGGAGTATAAGAAAAAATGGAACATGCTACAACGCCATAATCAATCACCAGGGCAGTGGAAGTCCAAAACCCGGCACGGATTGCCGGGTTTTTTATTGCCTGTAATAAATTATTTTTAATGATTTTCCTCTTTTAGCTGCCTGCACAACACCAATATATCACCACACCAACACACTGACGCCTGTTTAAGTTACTAAGAGTGAATATCCATTTACTTGACGTGCAAATACGAATCGCTACCATTACGGCTTAGTAGCCACACAATCACATTTTCAAAACCTAGTCATTTTTTTAAAAGTGTATCCCGCGCCCTGTTAATTTGCCGAGCCAGATAATCCGAGCCTCCGCGATCCGGGTGTAACTTTTGCATCAAACGCTTATGTGCTTTTATTATCTGTTTTTTCCCGGCATCTTCGGGCACACCCAGTATTTCTCTGGCCTGCTCCTGACTCATAATAGTTTCAGAGTCCATCCCAGAGCCTGCACTTTCAGAACGGGCTTGCTCATAAGAGCCAGCCTTTTCCTGTCGCCACCCTGAGTGCTCACGATCCAGATAAGCCATCAGTAATGAGGCAGATTGCGCATCATGTTGCTGGCAATATTCTAAAAGTTGCACAAGCTGCTCTACCGACATCACCTGCAATTGCTGCCCGGCGAACTCACCTTCCAGCACTTCACCCTTCAGGGCACCGCTCAACATATCTATCTGCAAATTTACAAATCGAGAATGCATACTCGACTGACGATTTTGTTGGTAGCGTTGAAAAAAAGGCCGGATAGACGGCCAGGTGCCAAGAAAAAATCGCGCCATTCTGGGTAACAAGGGTAGCAGCCCACCCACAACCGCAATCACCCAGTTAAGCTTCCCGGTTAATAAAAGACCCAGCAATACACCAAAAAATGCAAGCAGTGCTAAAACTCGAATGGCTTTTTTTTGTTTATCGACAGCGAGCTGACGATAACGATTAAACAGGTAGGCAACAAGCCCTGTCAGTAAAAGTAATACAATTAAACGTATCAAAATTTATCCTTTTTGCAACAAAACTTAATCACACTGCACTTTATATTCAAAACCACAATCATATGACTCGAACTAAACCGTCTCTGCGTTAGCGCTAATAATTTATAATTATTGTCACCCGGTCTCCAGGATAAATCAAATCAGGATTTTTAATTTTGCTTAACTTTGCCAGTTCAGGATATCTCCAGGGATTATTAACATAACGTTTCGCTATGTGCCATAGCGTATCGCCTTTCACAACCAGATGAATATACTTTCTGCTTTTAGGTCTAGCGCTCTTAACAAGTACTGGTTTTATTTCTTTATCGGAAATATTTTCTGCTATTACGGGTTTGATTGCTGCGTCGTTTTTTTCCTGCTCCTCCAACAACACATTCTTGCTGACAACATTCTTGTTCGAAACACCATTTACGCCTGGTGTTCTATTTTCAGTTTTCTGAGTATTCAAATTATTTAACTTTTTATCTTCTACTGTGTCCGCAACAGTCTCTTCTAATTTAACGAGCTCACTCTCTAACTCAACTGCTTCAGTATTTTTTTCCACTGTAACTGGAGACACCTCGCGAACACCAATATCATCCACCGTTTCTAACGTACTATTTTCCGTGTCGGTTATCACCTGTTTAATATCTTCGCTACCGCTATCCGACACAACTAATGCGGGCACAGCATTATTATCGAGCTCTACCTCCGCTGATTCACTAACCAAATCCTCTTCAGCTAAATTCGCATCATTAATTACAATTAAAACTCCATCATTATTTTTTGAGATATTAACATCACCCTCTTCTCTCAAAAATATATTTTTATCCGCCTCCAACTTCTCAGGCTGACTATCTGCCGACTTCTCTCCCTGATTAAAAACTGCTGATTCTGAATTGCTCTCCGTTTCTGTTTCTGTTTCTGTTCCTGTTTCTGTTCCTGTTTCTGTTCCTGTTTCTGTTTCTGTTCCTGTTCCTGTTCCTGTTCCTGTTTCTGTCTCTGTTTCTGTTTCTGTCTCTGTTTCTGTTTCTGTCTCTGTCTCTGTTTCTGTCTCTGTTTCTGTCTCTGTTTCTGTCTCTGTTTCTGTCTCTGTTTCTGTCTCTGTTTCTGTCTCTGTTTCTGTCTCTGTTTCTGTCTCTGTTTCTGTCTCTGTTTCTGTCTCTGTTTCTGTCT